>Ga0334883_1001653_pt1 | contig 31597 bp, 21 predicted proteins | sample GraSluR1_MG_6_FD_207230 | JGI IMG/M metagenome (GOLD analysis project Ga0334883, IMG submission 207230) | Sludge microbial communities from methane-producing bioreactor in Wageningen University, Netherlands - Granular Sludge_09_05-R1 | ecosystem: Engineered > Bioreactor > Anaerobic >...
ATGCAAACTGGGCATCAAAAGCAAAAGGGCCAAAGCCGGCTACGACAGAGACTACCTGCTTACGTTGCTGGGATTCAGTCCAACCAAACGCAAAAAGTGAACCAGGATTTCATGCGATTGCCCTGGGGGTATGGCGCATTCCAGCGAGGTGAGGCGGTTCTATCTGACAGATAGAGGCGTAGAGATAACCAGTTCCGTGGGCGAATTAAGCGAGGGATGAGCAATGGCAGGCGACATGGACAAGAATGGAGCTAAGAGTGGCGGGGAACTACACGAAAAGGAATGGGAACTGCGGCTTTATGTGGCAGGGCAGTCGGCCAAGGCGATGACGGCACTGGCGAATCTGAAGAAGATATGCGAGGAGAACCTGGAAGGTGACCAGTACCACATCGAGATCATAGACCTGCTGAAGCAGCCGCAGCTTGCGCGGGGCGACCAGATAGTGGCGGTACCGACTCTGGTCCGGAAGCTTCCGGAGCCTGTGCGTAAGATCATCGGGGATTTGTCAAACACCGAGCGCGTGCTGGTCGGGCTGGACCTTCGGCAGCGGAGTTATGCACCTTGAAGCAACGTGAAAGGAATATCAATTGTGAGCAGGAAAGCCAAGCCGGACATTACCGGAGACGTTTTCGAAGAGCACAAACGTGGAGAGAAGTATGTCTTGCGCCTCTACGTGGCGGGGATAAACGCGGCCTCGTCAAGGGCGATCAAGAACATAACGAAGATATGCGAGGAACACCTGGAGGGGCGGTACGACCTGCAGGTTATAGATATTTACCAGCAGCCGACTTTAGCGAAGGGCGAGCAGATCGTCGCGGCGCCTACGCTGATCAAGAAACTGCCGTTGCCGCTGCGCAAATTCATCGGCGATATGGCCGACAACGAGCGAATACTTGTGGGCCTTGATTTACGACCTCGGAAAGAGAAATGAAAGAGCAAAAGCTGCAAGAACTGATCCGGGAAAACGAGCAACTGCGCATTCGCGTTCAGGAGGCCGAGGAGACGATAGAGGCGATCCGCGCGGGGGCGGTGGACGCCGTCGTTGTGCAGGGGTCCAAGGGCGACCAGATATTCACGCTGAGCGGGGAGGATGTGGTATACCGCCGGCTGGTGGAGACTATGAATGAGGCGGGGCTGACAGTAACGCCGGACGGTGTTGTTCTGTTCTGCAACGAGCGGTTCGGTGAGATGATCGGCAAGCCGCTGGAGGAGATCATGGGGCGGCCGCTGCGTAACTTCCTCGAGACTTCTTCACAGGGGGTTTTCAGTGCACTGCTCGCAGAGGTGCAGGCTCGCCCCGCTCGACAGCGGCTCGTGTTCCGGGCGTCGGACGCAGCGCCGGTGCCGGCATTGGTGTCCGCAAGCATTCTGCGTCAGGCTGATTTCGTGAGCGTGTGCCTCGTGGCGACTGACATGACCGAACTGGAGGAGTCCGAAGAGACCGTTCGCCAGATCCATGAGCAGCGGAATGCCTTGAGAGAGGCGCACCAGCGACTCACGCTGGCCGTCGGCGCCGGCAATATCGGGCTTTTTGATTGGCACATGCAGGAGGAAAAGGTCTACTGCACCGGCGAGTATCAGGCCATATATGGCTTTACGGCTGACAGCGTTGAGAACATCGTTACGGTGGTGGTCAGCGCCGACGATTTCTTTGTGCGGGTCTTTTCGGAGGATCGGCCGCGCGTCAGAATGCAGGTGCAGCGCGCCATGGTCGAGCGTAAAGACTACCACGCCGAGCACCGCATCCTCTGGACCGACGGCGCCGTGCACTGGGTCGAGGCCAGCGGCGTCTTTCATTATGACGAGCACGGCAAGGCAGTGAGGATGCTTGGGGCGGTGCTGGACATCACCGAGCGGAAACGAGGCGAGGATGCGCTGAGGGACTCCGAGGAAAAATACCGTACCCTGTTCAATGCGATGGACGAGGGTTATTGCATAATAGAGATGATATTCGATGAAACCGGAAAGGCTGTGGACTACCGGTATATCGAAACGAATCCATCTTTCGAGAAACACACTGGATTCAAGGCAGATCGGGGCCAGTGCATGCGGGAGATTGCCCCGGACCACGAAGATCAGTGGTTCGAGACATACGGGCGGGTGGCGATGACAGGGCAGGCGGTGCGTTTTGAGCAGCGTGCGGAGCACTTGAAGCGATGGTTCGATGTTTACGCTTTCAGATACGGCGAGCCGCAAAACCGGCAAGTCGCCGTCCTCTTCACAGACATCAGCGAACGAAAGCGCACCGAAGAGGCTTTGCGTGCGAGTGAGCAGGACATGAGGCGTGCTCAAGCAGTGGGACAGATCGGAAGCTGGCGTTTCTATGCAGCCAGTAATCAGTTGACATGGTCCGATGAGACTTATCGGATATTCGGCATTGCCGCGGGTACGCCGGTGGACGATTCCATGTTTCTGTCGACGGTGCATCCTGACGACCGCGACTTTGTAGACGCCCGATGGAAGGCTGCGCTTACCGGCGAGCCCTACGCTATTGAGCACCGGATTGTCGTCAGCGGGCAGGTGAAATGGGTGCGCGAAAAGGCGTACCTGGAATTCGACGAGTCTGGCAGGTTTTTGGGCGGTTTTGGGATAGCGCAAGACGTCACGGAGCGCAAGGCGGCCGAGCAGGCGCTGCGGGAGAGCGAGGAGCGGTACCGGCGGCTGGTGGAGACAGCGAACGAGGGCATTTATGAGGTAGATACGGAGTACCGTACGACATATGTGAACAGGCGGATGGCCGAGATGTTAGGATACGAGGTGGAGGAGATGATGGGCCGGCCGGTCAGAGATTTTTTGTTCGCTGAAGACGCAGCGGAGATGGATCGTCATGCGCAGCGACGACGGGGCGGTATTGCCGAGACTTATGAGACTGCGGCGAGGCGCAGGGACGGGTCGGCCTTATGGCTGCTGGTTTCGGCGGCCCCGCTTCGCGACGAGCAGGGTTTTTTTTACGGCTCGTTTGCCATGGTTACCGACATCAGCGAACGCAAGCGGAGCGAGGAGGTTATGGCGCAGCAAAAGGAGTTGCTGCAGCGGGTTTTCGACAGTATCCCGGTGCTTCTTGTTATGTGGGACGCGCGGCTGGAGCGGTTCTCGCTGAACAAGTATGCCGAGAGTGTTTTGGGGTGGACGACGGAGGACGCGAACGCGGGCGAGTTAATGAGCAAGGTGTATCCTGATCCGGCGTACCGCGCCGCGGTTGAGGCTTATATGCAGTCGTTGGAGCCGGGCTGGCGGGAGTGGAATGTGATGGCTAAGGACGGGCAGATGGTCGCAATAGACTGGGCGAACATACGGCTGAGCGACCAGACCATGGTGGGGATAGGTGTCGATCTGCGCGAGCGAAAGGAATCGCAGGCGAAGCTGCGGCGTTTGAACGAGTCGCTGGAGCAGCGGGTTCGGGACCGGACGGCGGAGCTTCACTACAAGAACCGGGAGCTTCAGCGTCGCGCCGAGCAGTTGTCGCGGTTTGCATCGGAGATTACACTGGCGGAGCAGCGGGAGCGACACCGTCTGGCGAAGGTTCTGCACGACCATTTGCAGCAGTTATTGGTGGCGGCCAAGCTTGGCCTGCAGGGGCTTGGGCAGTCGATGGAGCGACGTGAGCATACGGAAGCGATTTGCGATATTTACGAGCTGATCAAGCAGTCGATAGAAGCGTCGCGGTCGCTGACGGTGGAGCTGTCTCCGACAATTCTGCACGAGGCGGGGCTTCCGGCGGGGCTGGATTGGCTTGCGAGGTGGACGGAAAGGAAGCACGGGCTGGTTGTGGACTTGCAGGTGGACGATGACGCGGACACAGACCGGGAGGACATCCGGATACTGATGTTCGAGTCGGTGCGGGAGCTGCTTTTCAATATTGTAAAACATGCCGGTGTGACGCACGCGCAGGTGAGACTGGCGCGGCGGGGGGAGAATATCGAGATAGTCGTGAGCGACGAGGGGATGGGGTTCGATCCCGAGCGGCTGCACCAGATGGGAGGTGAGTCCGGGGGATTCGGGCTTTTCAGCATAAGCGAGCGGCTGGAGCTTCTGGGGGGTGGTCTGGAAATCAAGAGCCGGCCTCACGCGGGGTCACGGTTCATTCTGACGGCGCCGGCATTTCGGGACGAAAGGCCGCAAACAGGAAAAACGATGCAGAAGAATATCAAAGAGGCCGGGGAAACGGCGGCCGAGGAAGGGCGGGACTCAATGTTCCGAGTGCTAATCGTTGACGATCATAAGGTTATCAGGCAGGGGATGGCTGCTCGTCTGAGGCGGGAGCCGGATATCGAGATCGCGGGCGAGGCGGGCAACGGTGAGGAGGCGATCCAGAGAGCGCATGAACTCCTGCCGAACGTGATTCTCATGGATTTCAGCATGCCGCGAATGGACGGGGTGGAAGCGACACGGAAGATTCACGCCGAGCTGCCGGACATCCGGATCATCGGTCTTTCCATGTATGAAGAGGCCGATCGCGCCAAAGCCATGCTCGAAGCTGGTGCGGCGGGATACGTAACCAAAAGTGCCGAGTTGGAGGAGCTGCTTGCGGCTATTCGCACAGCACACCATGTTGCCTGAGCTTCCGTTCCGACACTCCTGCTTGAGCCCGTCTCCCTGCAACCGCATCAAAGTTGCGATGAGTCTTTATTCGCCGACGTTGAGAGCTATCTGGGTGTTCCCTTTTGCACGATTGTCAATGCGCGGGACGCCGGCAAAAACGTTCGATGTGACGACAGCCCGGCGGACACCTTCGGCAAGGTCGATGTGGGGACGACCCTGGCGAAATTCGCATCCGGTGACCAGAAGCGTGCCTCCGGAGGCCTGGATGGCAGGTCGGGTTCCGTCTTTGCCTCCCCACTGCGTGAAGGTGCAGTCGCCAAAGCCGACGGTGCCCGTGCCCGCGATCTTCGCAATCTGGTTACAGGGGCCCCAAAAGGCGCAGTTGACGAAGCGGACGCTGCCGGCGTTGGTCTCGGCGACCTCGACCATGGTCGGATCGGGACCGTGGAAGGAGACGAACTCGCCGTTGGTGATGAGAAGGCCGTAAGGCGCACTGTTTTCAACCTTCAAAGCGGTGAAGCAGTCGTCGGCGCCGATGCCGAGAAAATTGCCGTTGCAGAGGCCGGCGCGGGTCTGGATGAATTTGTAGCCGATGTTGTAGCCGAAGCAGAAGGTGTTGAAGACGTACTGCCAGTCGGAGCGGCCAAAGATGAAGGCTTCGCCGTTTTCCTGCTGCCACTTGAAGAGCTTTGGTCTCATGCTCCACCACGGGTTGAAGTGTACGTTCTCGATTCGACCGATGTCGTAGATGGCGTCGACGTAGATGCCGCGGCGAAGCGGCTGTCCCTGGACATCGCGGATGAGATGTCGCTCGTTGCGGGTGGCGTCTATGCCGTTGTACGGGTTGAGCAGCTCAACTGCAAGTACAGCAGGGTTCTTTCCCCGCATTGCCACGGCGTACGGATAAGGGGTGGGAACGTCGTCGAGTTTCTGCTCGGGATAGTAAAGGACAACGCCTTTGAGCGTACTGTTTGTGTTGAGGGTTATGAACGCGGGGCCATCCTCCTTATCGGCGTCGGCGGTGACGAGAAAGGTGGTGCCGTCGTCGGTGGGTTTTGGCAGACCGCGATCGCGGATGCCGTTGTGTGCGGGAACGGACTGCCACATGCCCTTAAGCGCCACGGCGTTGGGGACATTGAGGCGGCCGGCGAAGTAGTAGTTGCCCCTGCCCGCGTAAACGACCCCGCCGCCGGCCTTGCCAGCGGCATCGAGAGCTTTTTGAAATGCGGCAGTGTCGTCAGTGTTGCCGTCGCCTGCCGCGCCAAACGTGCGGACGTCGAATACATTTGCGGACACGTTTTGAGTCGTCTCGGCAGTCGAGAGGCCGGACATGCAGGCTGCCGACAGGGCGGCAAGCAGAAGGGTGAAGAGGCGAGGTGATTCGAATCTGTCGTACAGCATCTTGTCTCCTTGTTGCAAAAATCCTTACCGGTAAAAAAACAGCCTACATCCGATCATTATTACGTTTTCAGCCTTGAAACTCAAGGCCTTTCAGTATCATGAGCCTTCTGACACCCAATTTGCCGGTCTTGGGGCCTTCAAAGACTTGCTTTGCAGTTCCGGCAGGTGTATGCTGAATCCCTCGGCCGATATCTCCGATAAATGCATAATCGGGAGCCTTCGATGGCAAAGCGAATTAAAATCTGGCAGTGCGGCAAGTGTGCGTTTTTTAGACGCGTCTCCGATGTCGAGTCAGTCGGTGAGTGCCACCGGTACCCACCGAAAGTGGCGTCCCGCCAAAGGGGAGAGGAACGGAAAGTGCTGTCGGATGTCTTCCCGAAAGTCAGCGAAGACAACTTCTGCGGCGAGTACCAGAACAAGGATTTCTACAAGACCTTCCTGGAGGGGTAATCGCTGCTTATCTTCTATATTGTGGGGCTGCGCCGATGATGACGGCGTGGATCGTTTTGTTGTTGCTGGTGAATCTGTTATGGTTGTTCGCGGTGCCGCTTGAAAATTTTTTCAAAAATGCTTGAGAAAACGTCGAAAAAATGATTGACGCGGCGACTTGTGCGTATATTATGTCGAATCTGTTTTTCGCAAGCAGCATGTGGTGTCAAAGAGCTGCAACAGGAACACAGGACGGCTTTGAAGAAATTTTCAAAAAAAAGCTTTTTCTTCTTGACTGCCGATGGCTGAGTGAGTAGAGTTGCCAAACTCAGCAATGTCGCTGGCAGCAACTGATACGCAGCGGCATTTTTTATTTGCTCTTTCGAATTTTATAGGTGACGATTCTGAGTCCGATACCGGCCCTAACCGGTCGGTAACGAATCAAGCTTCGGCTTGCTTGGGCTCGTAGCTCAGCTGGCTAGAGCGCACGCCTGATAAGCGTGAGGTCGGAAGTTCAAGTCTTCCCGGGCCCATTGACAGTTTCGGACTGCCGCACGCTGGTGTCGGCTTCCGGCGACCATGCCCGGGGACGTAGCTCAGCTGGGAGAGCGCCGGCTTTGCAAGCCGGAAGTCGTGGGTTCGAGTCCCATCGTCTCCAGTACACAATAGTTAGCAAATGTGGCTTTCGACGCGAACATTTGACGCGTCGAAACGAACATAGAACGGCTCTTTTACAAGTCAATAGCGGACATAAGTGGGTTGTGTGTAACGGACGCTTCGGTGTCCGGAAAGCACAACTACAATCTTAAGATTCGACCTGTCTTTAAGACAGGCTGAGTCTGGGATGAGCGCTCATTAACCAAACTGTGCTGCAGTCGCTGTATCGGACTGCAGACGGCGCGAACCAGTCAATCCATGATTGATATGGTCAAGTTACTAAGGGTGTATGGGGGATGTCTAGGTGTCGAGAGGCGAAGAAGGACGTGGTAGGCTGCGATAAGCCCGGGGCAGGTGTCGAACAACCGTTAATCCCGGGATCTCCGAATGGGGCAACCCGGCGGGACTGGGCAACCAGATCCCGTCATCCATGGCTGAATGCATAGGCCATGTGAAGCCAACGCAGAGAACTGAAACATCTAAGTACCTGCAGGAAAGGAAATCAACCGAGACTCCGTAAGTAGCGGCGAGCGAAAGCGGAAAAGCCCAAACCAGGGAGCTTGCTCTCTGGGGTTGCGGGCGTCGATAAGGAGTTACAAAGGCATCGCCAGTTGAATCCGCTGGAAAGCGGAACCATAGAAGGTGATAGTCCTGTAAACGTAAGCGAGAGCCCTCCGTTATTATCGACGTTCCAGAGTAGCACGGAGCTCGTGGAACTCCGTGTGAAGCTGGGGGGCCCACCCTCCAAGGCTAAGTACTCCTCGACAACCGATAGTGGAAAGTAAGGCGACTGAACGATGAAAAGTACCCCTATTAGGGGAGTTAAAAGTACCTGAAACCATACACCTACAAAGCTGTAGAAGCCCTATGTCGGACCTTCGGGTTCGAAACGGGTGACTGCGTGCCTTTCGCATAATGAGCCGGCGAGTTACCGTTTGCGGCAAGGTTAAGCGCTTCAGGCGCGAAGCCGCAGCGAAAGCGAGTCTGAACAGGGCGATTCAGTCGCAGGCGGTAGACGCGAAACCAGGTGATCTATCCATGGCCAGGTGGAAGGGGATGTAAAAATCCCTGGACGACCGAACCCACTAACGTTGAAAAGTTAGGGGATGAGCTGTGGAGAGGAGTAAAAGTCTAATCAAACCTGGAGATATCTCGTTCTCTCCGAAATAGCTTTTGGGCTAGCCTCGTGTTAACTACCTTGCGGGGGTAGAGCTACTGATTGGGGATGGGGGGCCACCAGCCTACCCACCCCTACCAAACTCCGAATACCGTAAGGCATATCACGGGAGTCAGTCTGCGGGTGATAACATTCGTGGTCAAGAGGGAAACAACCCAGACCGCCAGCTAAGGTCCCGAATCCATGCTAAGTTACTAAGGAAGTCCGATTGCAGTGACAATCAGGATGTTGGCTTAGAAGCAGCCACCATTTAAAAAGTGCGTAATAGCTTACTGATCGAGCAGTTGGGTGCCGATAATGACCGGGAATAAGCATGGAGCCGAAGCTGCGGATGTCTCCGCTGTCGGATCCGAGGTCCTTCAATAAGGGCCTCCGATCCGTCAGCGGTGACGTGGTAGGAGAGCGTAACTGTCAGCGTTGAAGCGGTACGGAAACGAGCCGTGGAGCGGCAGTTAGTGATTATGCCGGCATGAGTAACGATAAAACAGGTGAGAATCCTGTTCGCCGAAAACCTAAGGTTTCCTGGGGAAGGTAAATCCGCCCAGGGTTAGTCGGCCCCTTAGTCGAGGCGGAAACGCGTAGACGATGGACAGCAGGTTAATATTCCTGCACCGTGTATGGAAGGTTTGGACTGTGGGAGTGACGTAATGATGAAGTCGGGAAGCTGATTAGTCGTGGCTATTGTGCCTGCGGCGCCGCTGGTAGGCAAATCCGCCAGCACAAAGGTGCCAATGGACCGCGAGGGACGATTTACGATTCCCGAGCCGATGGATTCGTTACCAAGAAAAACTTCAAACAGGACGACCATGCACGACCGTACTAAAACTGACACAGGTAGGTGAGGAGAATATCCTAAGGCGCTCGAGAAAACTGTCCTTAAGGAACTCGGCAATTTGACCCCGTAAGTTCGCGATAAGGGGTCCCTCCAGACGCGTTTATTTCAATAGATGCGTGCTGAGGGCGCAGAAAAGTGGCTCTGGCGACTGTTTACCAAAAACACAGTTCTCTGCTAACACGAACAGTGGATGTATAGAGAATGACGCCTGCTCGGTGCCGGAAGGTTAAAGGGATGGGTCATTGTCTCTTCGGAGATGAGAAGCTCCTAACTGAAGCCCCGGTAAACGGCGGCCGTAACTATGACGGTCCTAAGGTAGCGAAGTTCCTTGTCGGGTAAGTTCCGACGTGCATGAACGGCGTAACGACTGGAGCAGTGTCTCAAGGACAGACTCGGTGAAATTGTAGTTGTGGTGAAGATACCACGTACCCGCGGCAAGACGGAAAGACCCCGTGAACCTTTACTGTAGCCTGGTATTGATGCCTGGCATATCATGCGTAGGATAGGTGGGAGGCTGTGATCCGGCATCTCCGGATGTCGGGGAGCCAACCTTGAAATACCACCCTTGCTATGTTAGTCACCTAACCGCGACCCGTGAATCCGGGCGTGGGACCGTGCTAGGTGGGCAGTTTGACTGGGGCGGTCTCCTCCTAAAGAGTAACGGAGGAGTTCAAAGGTACCCTCAGCGTGGTTGGCAATCACGCAGCGAGCGTAAGGGTAAAAGGGTGCTTAACTGCGAGACTTATAGGTCGAGCAGATGCGAAAGCAGGACCTAATGATCCGGTGGTTCCGTGTGGAAGGGCCATCGCTCATCAGACAAAAGGTACTCCGGGGATAACAGGCTGATCGCCTCCGAGCGTTCATAGCGGCGAGGCGGTTTGGCACCTCGATGTCGGCTCATCACATCCTGGGGCTGTAGGCGGTCCCAAGGGTTCGGCTGTTCGCCGATTAAAGTGGTACGCGAGCTGGGTTCAGACCGGCGTGAGCCAGGTCGGTCCCTATCTGCCGTGGGCGTAGGAATCTTGAGGAGATGTTTCCCTAGTACGAGAGGATTGGGAAGCACTGACCTCTGGTGTACCGGTTGTCCCGCTAGGGGCAGCGCCGGGTAGCTAAGTCGGGAACGGATAACCGCTGAAAGCATCTAAGCGGGAAGCCAACTCCAAGATGAGGATTCCATGGACTTCGGTCTGAGAGAGCCCAGAAAGACGATCTGGTTGATAGGCCGGGTGTGTAAGCGGCGAAATCCGCTCAGCTAACCGGTACTAACGCTCGATTACTTGACCATATCAATCATGCATTGGTGTATTCGCGCATGGTGTGAGTTTTTCATCCCTGTCCGCTGTTGATTTGTTTTAAGTGAATACTGCCGGCCGTCCTGAGGCCGGTGTAATGAACTTCCTGGTGACTATACTGACGGGGAAACGCCTGATCCCATTCCGAACTCAGAAGCTAAGCCCGTCCGGCCGATGGTAGTCCCTGTGGGCGAGAGTAGGTGATCGCCAGGATTTATGAGGGCTGTGGTGCGAGGCACCGCAGCCCTTACCTTTGCGCGTTGGATGTGAGGTTTTGTTGCATAAGTTGTTGACATATATACAGTTGGCGTGTTTAATGACGGTTTTGAGCGGTTTGCGCCCGTAGCTCAATTGGATAGAGTGCCGGACTTCGAATCCGTCGGTTGCAAGTTCGAATCTTGCCGGGCGCGTTTGATTTTGGGCCGAAATCGCCGTTTCTGCCGCACGGCGTGGAAAGCCGGCTTCAGCCTCTTTTGCAGCGGCCTGCAATGTTCTGCAATGCTCCGCCACCCGACTGGCGGAGTGAACGGCGGAGCTTTCTTCTGCGATGCAGTCAACCGGCCTGTCATCGGTGCCCGTCTTCCTTTGCTCGGCCGAGACGTTCAGGTCTGGCAGCGCTTCGATTGCTGCCCGCTCCTGCTCGGGAATGCCATGCGTGTAAATGTTCAGCGTAAGCCGGGGGTCGCTGTGCCTCATCAGGGTTTGGGCGGTCTTAACATTGCCGGCGGTCATTTGGAGGGCCGTCGCATAGATGTGTCTGAGGCTATGAAAGTACGCCGTCCCCTCGTCGGTCTCGTAGTCTATCCCCGCCGTCTTCAGATCGGCCTTTATCATCAAGTGCGGCTGTGCGGGTACGTTGAATGCCTGACTTGCGGGCAGTTTGTGTTTGACGTGCTCCTGAATCATCGCCGCCGTTGACGGCTTCAAAGGCAGAACGGCGACTTGGCCGTTCTTGCTCACTTCGGGCCGTACCGTCACCTTGAGTCCGTCAAAATCGAAGTCGTCTACCCGCAGGCCCCGTAGTTCGCCGGCCCGTAAGCCGGTCTCGCAGCCCAGCATATAGATCAGCGCCCTTTCCGGCCCCAGTATGCCGCGGTAGTCCTTGCCGCTTCGGGTCTTCTGAATCAGCGTGCGCATCTCATCGAGGCGAAGCGCACGGGCCGTGCGTACCTGGTCGGCTTTGGTAGTGCTCACCTTCTTGAGAGCCAGCAGGGGGTTTCGATCTACCCGACCTGCGGCGACGAGCCAGCGGCAGAATTGCTGCGTGTCCCTGATGGCATAATTGAACGTTCGCTTGCTGATCTTCACATGGCGGGTTTTCTGCTTTTTTGTCTTTTTGTCGATTGCTTTGAGCGTGAGTGTCTCGCCTACGTCCCGGAGTCCGACGAGATACCGCTCGACCTTGACGGGGTCGATGTCGCTGATTGTGTGAAACCCGCAGGCCCGGACGATCTTTTCCACGCGGGGGCAAACCGTCTCGATATGCTCTTTGGTGCGCCCGCCGGCAACGAGGCTGTGCTTCCAGTCGGCGACATGTTCGGTCAATGGCCGGCCGCCCTGCGCCCGCTCGCTGTCGATAAGCCGCCATTCGACAAGCTTCCGCAGGATTCGAGGCGACAGCTTCTCAATCCAGTGCAGCAGTTCCAGCGACGGCTCTCCGCCGCTTGCCCTCTGGCTGATCAGGTCTGTAAGCCGGCTCGCAAGCGCCTCCGATGCCCGCTTCTCCTCGAATGCCGGCAGGCGGTGACGCCGGCCGAGGTGATCGGAGAAATCCAAATACCATTTTTGGGCCTGGTGGCGTTTGCCGTTTTTGGTGTACGCGCTCTTGCAGACTCGCATTGCGTTATCCTCCGAGAAAAAAAAACAGCCGGGGATTGTGATCGCCTACTGGAAGCGCACGGGCCTTGACTGAACACAGTTCAGAATCGGTACACCGAGATCCCCGGCCGTTTAGTTTGAGAGTTCATCGAAATGGTTCCAGTAATTCATCACGCTCATAGCTTACCCGATGTTCTCTTTGCCGTCAAGAGCCGCCGCAGATTTTTTTTCAGCGTCCTGCCTGGCGGCCGATCTCGCTGCCCGGCCGACCGCCTGCCGGGTCCACCCCTTCGCAGTTCTCGCGGCATGTGCCTCCGTATTCAGGCGCGAGGCGATCTCGCGGTAGGAAAGCCCCTCGCGAAACCAGCGGGCGATCAACTCCAGTGCAACCTTCTCCCCGGGGCACTCGATGATTCGCGTGGGGTTCTGGGGGTCGGCCATCCAGCCATACGGGGGTACGGCACTCATGCGGCGCCCCTGGCTTTGGTGATTCCTCATCGCGGCCCCGGTCGATTCCCGAAGTATCCGCAAACGCCGCTCCGCACATAACCGCAAGAAAGCCCTGCCAGTTATCTGCAAGAAGTCGGCCAGCAGTTCATCGTCGCCGACAGCCTCCAACAGCTTTTTCCGATTGAATCGTCGCATAAACCAAGCCTCTCATTTTTGTCAGGCATCGCCGGATAGGACATTAGCCGCAGCTCTACTCATCAACGCCGCTTCGCCGCGTCTTCGACTTCTGAACGATCAGCCCCTTTTCGGCTAACGTCAGGCTGTCATGCTCGAAGTGAAACGCGATTCGCAAACCTTGACCCGGGCCGCCGCGTGCCTTGAGAATGTGCACAGTGCGGTTGTGCGTTTCCTCGTCGCGGCCGCAATCCGTTCTGATTTCGCTGGTCTTTTCCTCGTGAGATTCCAGCCAGATCGCGCTTTGACAGAATCGCCCGAAGGCCGCGCTGCCGGCCAGCGCGTCCAAGGTGGGCCTTGTGCATAGTTTGGCCGGATGAGTGACCATCAAAATCGCAGAACCATGTGCGGCTGCCGTGCGCTGAACGGCGTGCAGAAAGTGCCGGTCCTCTTGCCAAGAGTCGCCCCGCATGTGCGCCGCGGCTGTTACAGGGTCAATGCAGATAACTCGGCGTCCCTTGCGGGCCTGTGTCTGAACCCAAGCCGTGAGTTGGTCCAGCGTCGGCTGCACATCCGGGCTCGCCGAAATGCTGCTTCCGAAGCTCTCGATAAAGCCCTTCTGCGCTTCGATGTGGCGACGGGTGTCGTCAGGGTGGGTCTCTATCCAGTCGGAATCTGTCAAGTCGCTCACGCCGCATTGCTGTGCCACGGCCCGCATTACGTGGAACTCCACCGACTGCTCAAGTTCGAAGACGGCAAACGGGATCTTCTGGTCGCTCCAGTGCGCTGCCGCCTGCAACAGCATCAGGCTCTTGGACGCACCCGGCGAGCCGCACAGAAGCGTTATGCTGCCTGGCACTAGCGCCCGAGTCAAATTGTCCAGCAGGCCCCACGGGGTGCAGAGTCGCTTCCGCCGGCCCGCAATCGTCGCCTCGACCATATCGCGAATGCCGTCCATCGCGCCGCCAGTCGAGGGGGTGCGGGCTTCATCCCCTACACGCTCGCGAAAATCCGCTTCGACCTCCGCAATCTTCTCGCCGATGCACAAGTCAGGGTCGGCCGCAATGCCCTCGATCACCTTGGCGTGTTCAGACATCTGCCGCCGAAGATAGCATTCATGCACGATCCTGGCGTAGTAGTCAGCGTTGGCCGAAGTTGGGGTTTCCTCCATCGACTCCAAAAATCCATGAACACCGCCGACATCCGCCAGCTTCCCGCGGCGTTTCAGTTCGTCCCGGAGCAGCACAATATCTGCGCTGCCGCCGTTCCGGTCCGCTACCGCGCAAAGGGCGTCGAACATCAGCCGCGTTTCTGGGCGGTAGAACATATCCGTCGTCAATCTCGATCTCATCTGCTCGATGCAAACGGTATCCAGCAGCATCGATCCCAAGACGGCGATTTCGGCTTCTCGATTCTCGTATACAACAGTTTTCATAGTCCCAGCCTCCACAAATCGTCCTCAGTGGCCGCCCGCGTCTCCGGTTCCTCCGGAGGTTCCATCTCGTCTTCCCAGCGGCAGTTATTCAGCCATGTCGCCGGATACGGTATGAACCGCCCGCCAAATGTCAGCCAATCCGCAGACTTCTTCTGCTGCTCAAGCGCGGCCATGATCTTGTCAGCCAGTTCGGGAGTAAGTTTCAGTCGACGGAAAGCCTTCGCGGCGGCCGCTTTCGCTCGTTTCTTCGGATAGGCGGTCCACCAACTTTCAAAGAAGTCGTCGCGATCGAACGCCTCATCTACCCTTGGGGCCTGGGGCGCTTCTGTATAATTCTTATTATCAATTAATGCAGTGGGGGTCCTGACCTCCAGTGACTGGCGGCTATAACCCCCAGTAGACTTGGTTCTACTGGCGGCTATAACCCCCAGTAGAGGCGCCTCTGCTCCCGGTCCGGACCCTGAATAGATTATCCGTCGATGCCGGCTCCGAGGCTTCTGGACTATGACAAGTTTCCGCTCCGTCAACTGCGACAGCAGGTCCTTGACATAACTACTCCGCACGCCCAGCGCCTCACCGATCGCCGGATTCAGCAGCGTCAGTCCCTGGGCGCCAAACCCCCGCACCAAGGCCAGCAAGAGTTTCGCCGCACCGCCCAAATCTCGCCGCTGAAGAATCTCAATGTCGACGCGAACAAATCGGATCACCGTGTCCCCTCCGACGTAGCCGTTAATTGTGCCACGCTGGGTCCCATTATTCGGGCCAAGGCCTGGGGTATAAGGTCGCCAATGGCGATCGGGCCCTCGTCCGACTGCCGCAGGGCCAAGTTGTGCCAGTGCAGACCACATCGCCGCTCTCGGCAATCATCCCCGATGCACAAGCTGCACACCGTGAGGATACCCAACCGGGGGGAGCCGCCGCAGTCGATCACGATGTCGAAAGCGGGGCGGAACCGGGCGGGAACCAAAGCCCGGTACCGGCCCAGCCGCGAATTCGAGCTTGACCCCTCGGCGCCTTCTTGGTAGAGTCTGATGTTGTCGATGTCGTGGGCCGTTGCCGGGGAAAGCGCGGCCCCCTTTTTTTCGCAAATCATGTCGACTGCCTTTCCTTTTGAACCTGCAAGAACGTTTCGATAGACGGGCAGTCGTGCGCTGCCCATTGCCGGATGACCTCAAGCCTGTAGAGTACACGGGCCCCTAAGCGAACGCTGGGCGGCGCCTGTCCGCTGGCGACCAAGGTAGCCCAGCTCCTGGCACTAATTCCGCACAACGCGGCGGCGGTAGGGGTGTCGATGAGGATCGGCTCGATGGCGGCAAGTTGAGGCGGGGTCTTACTGGGCATGGGACTTGCCCTCCCGTTCACCCCGGCGGTGATTTTCTTGGAGGATTGCCAAGCGACGTTCAGCACGGAGGACTTTCATCCGCGACTGGAGCCGCTGTATCTCGGCCTCGACTTGTTCGACTGTGCGTGTTCTCATGCCCCGCGTATCGACGCCGGGCGGCAGCCTGCATCATGACAGAGTATGACAAAGTTATGACTTGGTCATGACATCGCACTCAGTTATTCTTGGGGGCTGATGACACCCGGTTGGAGCTTAGCCGGTAGCCGTCGCCTTGCAGTGTCGTGATTTCGAATGGAACCTTCAGTTGCTGGAGAGCCTTCCTTATCGTCGAAATGTTCCGAGGCAGGGTGCCCGGTTGATACGACTGATAGCGGGCGGCAAGATCCGTGTACTGCACCGTGCGGCCGACATTCTCGACGAGCTTTTTGAACTGCTTCTGAACCGTACCGCAGGGTAACTCCATGTCCATATCCTGGTACAGCACGCGACCGGGCTCGAAGCGGAAACCGTGCAGTTCGACAACAGGGTCCTCGGTTGATTTACTGGCTTGGGTCTCGTACACCGCAAGCTCCCGGCCCACGGTCAATTTCAGTACGTCAAGGATTTCGATGGCGGCGGCCAACTGCCCCACGAGCCACGGTTTCCAAATGCTGCGGTAGTTGGCTCGTATGATTGACATATCCGTGAACATGATATTGTCGTGGATAGGAGGGTACTTCCGAAGAATATCGCCGAGGTAACATACCGCTGAGTCGATCTCGGAGAAAAGCTCATTGAATGACTGCCTTCGCTCGTCAACCGCCCTGGCGTACTTGGGGTCCGCCTCTGCATAGAGTCGCTCCGTGTACCTGAGAACTGCGTCGTCAATCCGCAGCCGGGCTTCATCCCCGCGGTGTGCACTGTTGTAATTCAGGTTGGCATTGAAGTGGAGACACTGTTGCCGCCTCTGCCAAAGCACCTCCTGCACCTTCTCGTTTGCCGCGTCATAAGCCTGGGCTCTCAACTTCGGGTCCATAGCTGCGACCGGTGCGATGAAGAGGTCTGCGACGGCCCGGCATAGGCCTTGGAGTGCTTCGATGGTCTCGATCTTCGACCAAAGGTTGGCTGTTTTCTCTTCGTCGGTCATGGCTCACACAAAAAGCCGCCCCGAGTGTGATCCCGCTGCGAAGGCGGTGCCATGACTGGCGCTCGGGGCGGCTCGGATGCAATGATTGATGTTCGCTTCGATCACGCCGGCACTATCGCCCTGGTGGAGGTCCTTGTCAACTGCAAAAACACAGTTTTGGCGGCTTCTTGAATTGCTGACGTACCGCCTCTGGGTGTTGGCATATTCGCCGGTCGCTTATGGTTCGCGTGGGTCCGGGGTGTGTGGTTCTCAACTGCTGGTTGGTTCTTGCGGTCTACTGTCTGGCGATACGGGCTGCATTGTTGTGGCTGCTTATTCCCTATGCGGGGGGGGGTGGCTGCCGGAGGCGATGGGTCGGCCTATGGTTTTCCCGCAGGCTCTCACTCTCGTGGGCCGTGGGGCTGTAGAATCGACGATCTCGCCCAAGGGGTACTGCTGCGGGCCGGGTGACGGTCTGAGCGTCGATTCTGGGGCTGTCTTGGGCCGTCTGTGTGAGGGCTTCGGCTGCCGTAATCGCCCGCGTCGGTCTCATGTCGGTTTCATGGCTGTCGGGGGGTCGGGTACCTGCGGGGGAGGTAATACAGAGGACCGGGGGATGTGGCAAAAAAATGCCGGGTTGCGGAGTCTCACGGTTTCGCTGTAGCCGGCTAAAGTAGGGCGCTACGGGGGATTGCTTGCGATCTCCCGCCGGGGGGTGTTACGGATCGGGTCCGGCGGAGATCGACGACGGCGGCGGCTTTACAGGGGGGTTTTATGAGGGCTGTTCCGCACGGCAAGACGCCTTACTGCCGCGCGGCTTCGCGACTGTCGATGGCTCTACGAGCCGCTTTTTGCGTGTTGCTTTCTCGCTCAGTGGCGCACATTCGAGCAAAGCCCTACGCGATCCGTCTGCCGGGGCGAAATGACGCTGAACGGGAGCGCCCCGCCTGTGGCGTTCACCAGTTGGGTCTGTCCAAAATTTTCTTTTGCTATCTATCCCGTTTTGTCCTATTATTCCGGATAGACCTCTGACGTTAACGGGAGAAGTTCTGTGGCCAAGAAACTGCGGTCATCCTGTAACATTTGCTGTGAAGTCCACGGCCAGGGACATGCTGTTCATGGCTCAACTGGCGCCGCTGGCGCTTGCGCACACTGCGCGAGGTGGTTGCCAGCATGGGCGCAGGGGGCTGAGACCTGATGGACAGGTTCGCCCAGACCTGAGTGCATCGAGAAGAACCGGGCGAGGTATTGCAGCATGAACAATTTTGGCGAAAAAGTCAGCTTCATCTGGTCGGTGGCGGACCTGCTGCGTGGCCCGTACCGGCCCAACCAGTACAAGGACGTCATGCTTCCCTTGACCGTCCTGCGTCGCCTGGACTGCGTACTTGAGCCGACCAAGGACAAGGTACTCGACCGCATGAAGAAGCTCTCTGGCGGCAAGGTCAAGAATGTCGAGCCGATCCTCTGCCGCGTCACCGGCGTGCCCTTCTACAACGCCAGCCGCTACACCTTTGAGAAGCTCAAGGGCGATCCGAATAACATCGCCGCCAACCTCACCAACTACATCAAGGGCTTCTCCACCCGCGCCCGCGAGATTGTCGATCATTTCGGCTTCGAAGAGCACATCGCCAAGCTGGACAAGGCCGACCGCCTCTACCTGATCGTCTCCCGCTTTTGCCAGATTGATCTGCACCCGGACCGCGTCTCGAACATCGAGATGGGATACATCTTCGAGGAGCTGATCCGGCGGTTCAATGAGGCATCGAACGAGGAGGCTGGTGACCACTTTACCCCGCGCGAGGTCATCCGCCTCATGGTCAACCTGCTGTTCATGCCTGACAACGACATCCTCACCACCAAGGGGATAGTCAAGACGCTCTACGACCCGGCCTGCGGGACTGGCGGCATGCTGTCGGTCGCCGAGGACTACGTCCGCGAACTCAATCCCGATGCCCAACTCGAAGTCTTCGGCCAGGACTACAACGCCCAAGCCTACGCGATCTGCGGCTCGGACATGATGATCAAGGGCCAGAACATCGACCACATTGCCTTCGGCAATAGCTTCACCGACGACCATTTCCCGCGCGGCAAGTTCGACTACATGCTGGCCAACCCGCCGTTCGGCGTGGAATGGAAGCCTGAGGAGAACGCCGTCCGCCGCGAGCACGAGGAACAAGGCTTCGGCGGCCGTTTCGGCGCTGGCCTGCCCCGCATCAACGACGGCTCCTTGCTGTTCCTCCAGCACATGATCAGCAAGATGAAAGACCCCAAGGAAGGCGGCACCCGCCTGGGGATCGTCTTCAATGGATCGCCGCTCTTCACCGGGGCCGCCGGTTCTGGCGAGAGTGAAATCCGGCGATGGATCATCGAGAACGATTGGCTCGAAGCCATCGTCGCATTGCCCGACCAACTCTTCTACAACACCGGCATCTTCACCTACCTCTGGATCGTCACCAACCGCAAAGAGCCGGGCCGTCGCGGGAAGATTCAACTCGTGGACGGCACCAGCTTCTTCAAGAAGATGCGCAAGAGCCTCGGCAACAAGCGTAACGAGGTCTGCGATGAGCAACGCGACGAGATCACGCGCCAGTACGGTAGCCTCGCCGATGGCGACCATGTCCGCCTCTTCGACAACACCGACTTCGGCTACCAACGCATCACCGTCGAACGACCGCTTCGACTGAACTTCGCCGTAACCGACGAACGCCTTGCCCGTGTGCGCGAGGCCGGGCCATTTGCAGCCCTGGCCACGAGCCGCAAACGCAAGGACACCAAGGCAGCCCAGGCCGAGATCGAGGAAGGTCAGAAACAACAGGAAGCCATCCTCGCCGCGCTGCGCACGCTCGCCGCTCGGGGCGTGGTGAAGAACCGCGACACATTCACGGACACGATGCAGGTCGCTTGCAAGAAAGCAGGCCTGAAGGTTCCCGCCGTGTTGCAGAAGGCGATTCTACTGGCCTTGGCCGAGCGTGACGAGTCGGCCGAGGTTTGCACCGACGCCAAGGGTAACCCCGAACCCGACTCGGACCTGCGGGATTACGAGAACGTCCCGCTCAAGGAGACCATCGACGAGTACATGAAGCGCGAGGTTCTGCCCCACGTGCCCGATGCCTGGGTGGACGAGTCGAAGACGAAGATCGGGTACGAGATCAACTTCAACCGTTACTTCTACAAGTACACGCCGCCCCGCCCGCTCGACCAGATCGAAACCGACCTGAAGAAGATCGAGGGCGAGATCGCCGACATGCTCGCGGAGGTGACTGAATGAAGGATTCGCCCTCTTACAGCCACGACTTCGACAAAACGAAAGACAAGGAGCTATGGGTTCATTGTGTCAGTTGCGGCAAGGACACAGCCCATCGAGTGCTGTCATCCGTAACCATCGAGGGGTTCGTGCCCGGCCCGGACATTCACTTCGCTGAAGAGTGCCAGATCGTCGGCTGTCAGGGCTGCAAGACCATCACCTTCCGTAAGGAATGCTGGGATTCGGAAACAGCAGGCCCTTGGGGACATGGCGAAACCGAAGAGTTGTACCCGAGTCGACACAGCACCCGGACGATGCTGAAGGATAAGTTCGATATCCCGTCACAAGTCCGGCGGGTATATGAGGAAACTCATGCGGCCCTGTGTTCCGGACTTCTCATTCTGGCGGGGATCGGAATCCGCGCGCTCGTTGAATCAGTGTGTAACGAGCGGGGTGCCAAAGGCCGGAATCTGGAGGCCCGTATCGATGACATGGTTACTAAGGGCTTTGTAACCAAGGACGGTGCCGAGATTCTCCATTCGACGCGACTCATGGGCAACACAGCGGCGCACGAAGTCAAAGCGCATAGGCAGCCCCTGCTTGAGGATGCGATTGAAATCGTTGAGCATATGCTATCGACGGTTTACATCATTCCCCAGAAGGCTGAAGGCCTGCCCAAGCGCCAGCCCAAGGCGGTCCCAAAGGCGGTTGCCAAGAGCACCGGCAAGAAAGCTCCGGGGGGGACGCCATGACCACGGCCATACCCACAGGCAAGCGAGCGGCCTATCCGGCGTACAAGCCGTCGGGTGTGCCGTGGCTTGGCAATGTGCCTGAACATTGGGAGGTACGTCGCCTCAAGTACGCCGCCGACCTCATCAACACGAAGGTTGACGGTGCCGACAACGACCTGCCCTACACAGGGCTTGAACATATCGAGTCCTGGACTGGCAGGCGAATCACCCCAAACGGGGATGGCACAAGCGAGGGCCAGGCGAACCTTTACCGTCGTGGCGATGTACTCTTCGGCAAGCTCCGGCCCTACCTGGCCAAGGCGCACGCGGCCGACTCGGACGGCATCTGTACCGGGGAATTGCTCGTCCTTCGTCCCAAGGTCGTGCGGCAGAAGTTCCTGGTCGACTATGTGCTCAATCCTGATTTCGTGGCCATCGTGGACTCATCCACCTACGGAGCGAAGATGCCCCGTGCGAATTGGGATTTCATCGGCAACCTGCCTGCCCTGATTCCTCCCGACGACGAGCAGCGCGCCATTGCGGCGTTTCTGGATCGGGAGACGGCGCGGATCGATGCGCTCGTCGAGAAGAAGCGGCGGCAGATCGAGTTGCTCTACGAAAAGCGATCAGCCCTGATCAGCCACGCCGTCACCAAGGGCCTCGACCCCAACGCCCCCATGAAAGACTCCGGCATCGAATGGCTCGGCCAGATTCCGAAGCATTGGGATACGCCGCCCTTGTACGCTCGATTCACCGTCGAGTTGGGGAAGATGCTCGATGCCAAACGGATCAAGGGCGAGTTCTTGCTGCCATATCTGCGGAATATTGATGTTCAATGGGACCGTGTGAACGTCGAGAACCTGCCTGAGATGGACATTGCGCCTGGTGAGTACAGTCGCTTCACGTTGACCGAGGGCGACCTGCTTATCTGTGAAGGAGGCGAGGTTGGCCGAACTGCAATTTGGCGCGGTGAGTTGCCTGTGTGTGCGTTCCAGAAGGCGATTCACCGCGTGCGACCAAGGAGCAAGCGGGACCTGCCGCGATTCTTCTACTACGTGATGCGAGTGGCCGCATCAAGTGGCGTGTTCTTGGCTTACGGCAATCCGAACACGATTCCTCATTTGACGGCTGAGAAGCTTCGCGTTTACCGATTTGCGTTTCCTCCTCGCGACGAGCAAGAGAAGATCGTATCGCATCTGGATCACGAGACCCGTCGGATTGACGCGCTGGTTACCAAGGTCCAGACAAGCATCGAGACGCTTCAGGAGTTTCGCACCGCCCTCATCTCGACAGCGGTGACCGGCAAGATCGACGTGCGGGAGGAGGTGACGTTATGAGCCGCGATTGGGACATCCCGGAGCACATTTCCGTGCCTATAAAACCTGACGAAGAGGGCTTCATTGGTCGCGAGTGTCCCCAAAAGGAATGCGAGGGCTACTTTAAGATCGAGTGCGGCACCGGCCTGAAGGGCGAGGGATTGCCGTGCCACTGCCCCTACTGCGGTCATACCGCCGGGCATGATCATTTCTGGACGAAAGAGCAGATCGAGTACGCCAAGTCCGTGGCCATGCGCCAGATCACCGACGTGGTGCGGCGCGAGTTGAAGAAGCTTGAGTTTGACTATCCTGCGCGAGGCATGTTCGGAATTGGCATGAGCATGAAACTCAAGCCTGGCTCGCCAGTGCCGCTGCGGCATTACCGCGAGAAGCGGCTTGAAACCGAGGTGGTGTGCGATCAATGCACGCTGCGGTACACGATCTACGGCGTCTTCGCGTACTGTCCCGACTGCGGCGCTCACAACTCCCGGCAGATTCTGTCGAAGAACTTCGACCTGGCGATCAAGGAACTGGATTTGGCACAGCAGGTCGATGCGAATGATCTGGCGGAACACCTGATCGCGGATTCGTTGGAGAACGTTGTCTCCGCGTTTGACGGCTTCGGGCGTGAGATCGTGAGGTTTCATGCATCGAAGTCCAGCGCCCCGGCGCGTGCAGCCAATCTGTCATTTCAGAATCTCGCTGGCGTCAAGGCTAACCTGCATGCCCTCTTCGGCTTCGACCTTGCAGGCGGGATCACCGCTGACGAATGGGGGTTAGCAGTGCGATGCTTCAACAAGCGACACTTGCTGGCGCACAAGATGGGGGTCATTGATCAGAAGTATATCGACGCCACGAACGACCCGGCTGCCATCGTGGGACGCCGCATCGTCATCACGGCAGATGAGGTGCGCGGTCTTATTGACGCAGTAAGGAAGCTGGGTGAGACACTGGCAAGACGACTTTCAGTGGAGGTCACTTAATGCCGGGCCAGCACACAGAACATGCCTTCGAGGCCGCCATCGAACATCACCTGACGGCGGCGGGCGGGTACGTGAAGGGCGACCGCGAGGGGTTCGATTCACACCGGGCGATCTTCCCAGCCGACGTGCTCGCTTTCATCAAGGCGACGCAGCCGGATGAGTGGGCGTACCTGGAGGGCCTTCAGAAAGACAAGGCCGGGGAGACGTTGCTCGACGACCTGTGCCGGGCGCTGGATTCGGAACACGAGGGTTGCCTTTCGGTGCTGCGGCACGGGTTCAAGTGCTTCGGCAAGCTGTTTCACGTGGCCTACTTCGCCCCGGCCAGCGGGATGAACCCGGAGACGAAGAAGCAGTACGAGGCCAACCGGCTGACAATCACACGGCAGTTGAAGTACTCGCCCAAGCACAACAACACGCTGGACGTGACGTTGGCGATCAACGGAATTCCGGTGGCGACGGCGGAACTGAAGAACCCGATGACCGCCCAGACGTGGCGGCACGCGGTGACGCAGTACAAGAACGACCGCGATCCGGGCGACCTGATCTTCCAGTTCAAGCATCGGGCGCTCGTGCATCTCGCCGTGGACACCGACGAGGTGTACATGACCACGCGGCTGTCGGGCAGCAAGACGTACTTCCTGCCGTTCAACAAGGGCTGCGGTGGCGGCGGCGGGAACCCGGAGAACCCCGGTGGCTACAAGACGGCGTACCTGTGGGAGGAGGTGCTGGAACGGCACAGCTTCCTGGACATCCTGGCGCGGTTCATCCACCTGCAGATCGAGGAGAAGAAGCTCGGTGACAAGAAGGTCAAGAAGCAGACGATGATCTTCCCTCGCTATCACCAACTCGACTGCGTAAGGCGATTAGTGTCCGATGCCCGACAGCTTGGGGTAGGAACCAACTACCTGGTTCAGCACTCGGCGGGCAGCGGCAAGAGCAACTCCATCGCATGGCTGGCGCACCGGCTGAGCAGCCTTTATGACGAGCGGGACGAGAAGGTGTTCGACTCGGTGATCGTCGTGACCGACCGGGTTGTGCTGGACCAGCAGCTTCAGAACACGATCTATCAATTCGAGCACAAGCAAGGCGTCGTGGAGAAGATCGACATCAACTCGACCCAACTGACCGAGGCGCTGAGGGCCGGGGTGCCGATCATCATCACGACGCTGCAGAAGTTCCCATTCGTGACGGAGAAGATCGGTCAACTGCCGAAACAGCGGTACGCAGTCATCGTCGATGAGGCCCACAGCTCGCAGGGCGGTGAGACCGCGACGGAACTCAAGGGCGTGCTCGCGGGCGCGGCGATCAAGGAAGAAGCAAAGGCTAAAGCCGAGGCGGAGGGCCTGCCCGACTACGAGGAAGAGATTCTCAAAGCGATGGCCAAGCGCGGCAAGCAGCCGAACATCAGCTTCTTTGCGTTTACGGCCACGCCCAAGTACAAGACGCTGGAAGTCTTCGGCCAGCGGGGGCCGGATGCCAAGCCGCAGCCGTTCCATATCTACAGCATGCGGCAGGCCATCGACGAGGGCTTCATCCTCGATGTGCTGAAGGCTTACACGACCTACACGGCCTACTACCGATTAATCAAGTCCATCGAGGACGATCCTAAGGTGGACAAGCGGAAGGCGGCGCGGGCGCTTGCCAGGTTCATGAGCCTGCACCCGCACAACATCGCCCAGAAGACCGAGGTGATGGTCGAGCACTTCCGCCATTTCACGCTGCACAAGATCGGCGGCAAGGCGAAGGCGATGGTGGTCACGTCGAGTCGCCTGCACGCAGTCAAGTACAAACAGGCGTTCGACAAGTACATCAAGGAGAAGGGCTACAAGGAGATCAAGACGCTGGTGGCGTTCTCCGGCACGGTGATCGACCCGGATGCGCCGGGTGTCGAGTATACCGAGTCGGGGATGAACATCGACGCCCAGGGCAAGCACATCGGCCAGAAGGAGTTGCCCGAGCGGTTCGCCACCGAGGAATACCAGGTGTTGCTGGTGGCCGAGAAGTACCAGACCGGGTTTGATCAGCCGCTGCTGCACACGATGTACGTTGACAAGCGGCTGGCGGGCATCCAGGCGGTGCAGACGCTGTCGCGTCTGAACCGGACGCATCCGGGCAAGGAAGACACGTTCGTCCTGGACTTCGTGAACGAGCCTGACGAAATCCTGGCGGCGTTTCAGCCATATTACGAGCAGACGCTGGTGGGCGAACAAGCCGATCCGAAGCAGCTCTACGAGCTTCAGGCGAAGCTGGACGCTCAGCAGGTCTACCGCAAGACCGAGGTCGAGGAGTTCTGTCGCGTGTTCTACAAGCCCAAGCGGAACCATACGCCGACGGACCACGCCCGGATGAATGCGTGCATTGACCCGGCCGTCGGGCGCTTCACCGAGCTTGATGACGAGTCGCGAGAGGATTTCTGCAAGACGTTGACGGCGTTTCGGAACCTGTACTCGTTCCTTTCGCAGGTCATCCCATTTCAAGATACCGACCTGGAGAAGCTGTATTCGTACATTCGGTTCCTGCTGACAAAGCTGCCGCGAGGCGACAGCGGGCCGGTGTACCATTTCGATGACGATGTATCGCTCAAGTACTACAGGCTGCAGAAGATCGGCGAGGGCTCGATCAATCTCGAAGCGGGGAAGACGGAGCCCGTGGACGGACCGACATCCGTGGGGACGAAAGCGGCGCATCCGGAGGATATTGAGCTGTCGCGGCTGATTGACATCCTGAACGAGCGGTTCGGCACCGAGTTCAAGCCCGGCGACCAGCTCTTCTTCGAGTCGATCCGCGAAGATGCTGTGGCGGACAGCAGTCTGCGGCAGGCGGCAATGGCGAATACGATGGAGAACTTCGGCTACGTCTTCCGCAAGGCACTGGAAGGCCTGTTCATTGACCGCATGGACCAGAACGAAGAGATCACCGCCCGTTACATGAACGAAGAGCGATTCCGCGAGGCGGTCAGTCAGCATCTTCTCAAGGACGTGTACGACCATATACGGAACGAAGAAGCGGCCGAACAGACAGAAGGGAACACACGCACATAAGCGTCAAGGAAGCCGCGATCCAGGTCCTCTGCGATGCCGGAGCAGCGTTGAGTGCATAGAAGATCAGCGACCGAATTCTTGCTGAGGGACTGCGGCAGAACAGCGGCAAAACGCCGCACGCGACCGTCGTAACACAACTGTATGGTTAGCACCGTCAAAGCACCTGAAACACCTATTGACGACGGAGTTGGTTTGGTGTAACATAGAAGTGACAATTGAATAGAGAAGTTCACTGAACTTTTTGCGTTTCGTCTGAAACCGGCAAGTTATCAAACCGCAAACGCAGCGAGTCGGTGCTCCTTTGCCAGCTCGGCAAAAGGGGCATCGCCTGCGTGCTGCGGTTAGGCCTTGCCGGGCCTCAGACGGGTACGATGTGGCGGTGCCCTTTTTTGTTGGCCTTATCACAGAGGGGAAAAGATGAATCAATCATCTGGACCTGAAAAAGAAAAGTCGCTTGCGGCATTGGATGAGCTGTTCCTTTCGGTGAAGGCCTATCGCTCAAGTCACAGCTATCTGGATTTGCTAAAATTCATTTGTAGGCTGCCGAAATATTCCCCATACAACTGTTTCTTGCTGCATATGCAGAATCCTGATGTCTCCTATGTGGCAACTGCTGGACAGTGGGCCAAGAGATTTGGCCGTCGAATCGTCTCCGGTGCTCACCCCCTTGTCATCTTAGCCCCAATGTCTCCCGTCCTGTTCGTTTTTGACGTGGTGGACACAGAGGGAGATCCTCTGCCAAACGGTTTGGTCACCCCGTTTGCAACTACCGGTAAGTTGAGTGAGACAGTCTGGAACAAAACCATTTTCAATCTGTTCCGTGATAGAATACGCCTGCTGTTGGAGCCCATGCACGCTTCGAGGGCCGGCTGGATCATGAAAGCACAGCGGGGAGATACGGTCACCAGAAATGGAGAAACAGAGCCGGCCTGGTATCGGATGCAAGTAAACTCAGTTCTGGACAGAGGCGCTCACTACGCGACGTTGACCCATGAGCTTGGGCACCTTTACGCCGGCCATCTTGGGACACCAAATGAAGAATATTGGCCGGATAGGAGTTGCTTAGGCCTTGAGGAAAGAGAGTTTGAGGCCGAGTCGATATGTTACCTCATCTGCCAACGTGCAGGAATTGCCAATCCTTCGGATGCCTATCTCGCAGGATACATGCAGTCCGGAAGAGACATTCCTGACATCAGCTTTGATTGCGTCTTGAAAGTCGCTGGCTTGATTGAATCAATGGGGAAGCAGACGCTCAAATCTCGCCTGAACAAAGGGAAAAAATGAAATTCACAGGAGCGGAGAGGCGGCGGACACGAAGTAGCAGGGTACAGTTCACCCTCAGGCTCCAGCGCCTGATCGGTCTTGGCTTACATGGGGCAAGCGATCTCGACCGGGCCGCACACAATTTTCAGGTTCCTACAGGAGGCTTATGCGAAAAATAGTAACCTTAATAGCTGGTCTGGTGATCGTGGCGATGGTCTTGTATCCTCCCTGGCAGCAACGGATTAACAGTCCACACGGCCGCGGCTCACGTGCCTATGGCTACCACCCTCTTTGAGACCCACCTGAACACGGGTCGTACACGACGGCCGAGGTAGTAGATTTCGAGCGTTTAGGCTTGCAATGTGGCATCATCGCCATCATCGCCGGGGTTAGTATCGTGCTCCTGCCCAGCAAGAAGAAGACTTACTGTAACCCCGAACGCTTGTAGACTGTTTTGGTCTTGTCCTGAAAAACACTATTGCTCCGGGGGGAGGTACCTATAAGGGAGGTACACGCGCGGGCCGGGGGGTGTGGTAAAAAACTGTCGGGGTAGGAGTCCCATGAGCAATTTCCTCTATCCCGAATAGGTATATTCCCCGATTGCGGCATGTACTCCCCATGTGAGATAATCCAAATCCGAAGGACCTCCAATTATCGCATGGCGGCGATCTCCGGTTGAAAGGGCACATTTGAGAAAGCCGCGGGCTGATACTCCCTGTCTCACCCCGCCCGGTTTCTGCGTCCGGGCGATCTTGATAGCCAGTTATGCCGGTGGCCATGTGGCCATTCGGCACCACATTTTCCAAAACTCGAATTGGAGGACTCTCAACATGACAAACTCGCAACACATCCTTTCCCCGCTGGCCTGCCTGTGCTGGTGCATTGTGCCGGCATTCGGCGTCATCCAGTTTAATGATGGCGGCGAGCACAACATCGCTTACGAGATCAACGACGATGTTTGGGTTGACCACGATTCGCCCGGCATGGGGACAATTATCAATATCCTCGATGGTGCGAACATCACTCAGACCATCGCAGGATGGGGCAATAGTGTGGTGAACGTTTTTGGCGGCTCAGTTTGTGGGTTTAATGCTGAAGACGCAAGCCACATCAGTATTTCAGGCGGCCTGGTACAAGGAACCGTGTCGGGCAGCAATCGGAATAGCACGATCGACATCTCTGGCGGGCACATCGCGGCAGGGGTGAGCACATCCGGCAGCGGCGTAGTCAATCTGTCTGGTGGAATAGTCGACTACAACATCAATATCCACAGCGACTTTGCCAAGCTGAATGTTTCCGGCGGCGTGGTATACGGCGACGTGGTGATGTGGGATGCTTCTCAGGCGGTCATCACTGGCGGTCTGTTTGGAGGCGACCTGATCGCTCGCGAGGGCAGCACGATAACCATCTACGGCCACGGGTTCAACTACGCCTACGGTACGATCAATGACCCCGTTGGGATGCTGGTCGGCACGTTGGCGAATGGCGACCGCGTGTTCAACCGCTTCTACGCCTACGACAACGCCAGCATCGTCCTCATCCCGGAGCCGGCCACGGCGTTGCTGCTGGCCGCGGGCCTGCTGGTGATTCGACGCAAGACATGAACCTCAAGGTTACATGGTCCTGACATGAGTGGTTCTGTAAGTATCGTCGCAGATCGTAATTAGCTGGCCAAGAAACAGCACATGGACATTAAGGCTTGAATTGGGAATTGTGACATGAATAACCCATTGGCTCTTGTGTTGGTCCTACTCGCAAGCACACGATGCTTCGGGACAACGGTTGAAGAGATTGCGGAAAACGCCACAAACCAGCGTCGTGAAGATTGTTATATACGACATCACTGGCGCTCAAAGGGGACAGGGCAGCGGGTTCTTCATATCCCCCCGAAAGATCATAACAAACGCACATGTTGTTGATGGTGCCTATTCTGCCGAGGTCTTCAGTGATGAAGGGTATTACGACCTGATTACCATATTGAACGTAGACAAAAGCGTCGATTTGGCGCTGCTTGGCGTAGACGCCAAGAATGAGGTTCCATTGCAGACCGATCCAGCTACGGAACTGAAGCCGGGCCAACGGGTCATAGCCATTGGAAACCCCTTTGGGCTTGAACAGACCCTGTCAGATGGCTTGATCAGCGCCGTGCGCATGTTTGACCAACTTCAGATCCTTCAGATTACAGCGCCTATCTCACCCGGCAGCAGTGGTGGCCCGCTTCTCAATGAACAGGGGCGAGTCATCGGCGTGGTTTCTGCGACCTTGCTCGAAGGGCAAAACCTGAACTTCGCCATTGGTGTTCAAACACTTTCCGAGTTCTTGGTTGCGAAGGAATTCCCGGAGGAACTTAAAATCGCAGGTACCCGGGTGTTGTGGCGAGTCGTTGCGAAAAAGATTGTGAAAGTCGTCGGCATTCTGATCGCATTCGCCTTTACATGGCAGGGCTGGGGGATCGGCATAATCGTCATTGCCATAATGGTTATCGTCCTCCTTTGGCATGTCCTTGCTTGGGTCTGCAAGTCAATCTACCGACTTGTGATGCTGCCCTTTAGGCAACGTCTACGTTCTACCCGTAAGGCGGATTACGAGCCAACGTGTTCCCCAAGCCAACCTACCACTCCATTGGACACTTCTAATCTGCTATTCAACGATACCACCGACGAGAATGATGACGACACTATGATCCACTGCTGGAAGTGCGGATCGGAAAACTACTTCGATCCCGGCGATGAAGAAATTATCTGTTGGGAATGCGAAACCACGTTGTCAATTCCTCGTGAATTGAGGAATGGGCAATAGGGTTGCTAACTGCGAGCTGGCACCGCTCCCTGAGCCGGCCACGCCCTGCTGATGGTACGCCGGAGAAGAACGAATCGATGACTCTTGCAGGAGGTAGAACAATGCGAAAAGCTGTGATTTGTCTGGCCGGGGCGGTGATTGTGGGGATGCTGGTTTACCCGCCGTGGAAGCGGGTTGCGAATCGGCCCGGCGTGCTGCACCGCAGCGAGCCCTACGGTTACGCCCTGCTCTGGCAGCCGCCGCCGCAGGAAAGCATCTGGTGCATCATGGTCGATTATGGCCGCCTAAGTCTCCAAGTCGGCGCGGTCGCCGTCGCCGTCCTGCTGATCGTCCTGCCACAAAGGGGAGAAAAGAACGGCTGAAAGCGTATGCAGCCTCTGCTTGTGGATTGGTAAACACTGCGACAGACATCAAGACTTGTTCTGTCTTGTCTGAAAAACAGTGTCGCCGGGGGCAAGGTACCTATGTGGGAGGTAAACGCGGAGGGCCGGGGGGTGTGGTAAAGATTCTGAAGGAGAGTAGGAGTCCCATTTTTTTCCTGCGGGGTTGCCGCCGCCTGGGCCGACCGTCCTTATCGAGACGGCCGCGGTGATCGCTGTCATGCTCTCTACTGCCCGTGCTCTTGGTCGAGTCTGGGCTTGTCGGCTGCCAGGCGATTGAACGGATAAGGCCGTTATGCGGGGTGTTGTGGGTCAGGTGAAGGGGAGATCGTCGATTGTGGGGCATCCTGTGGCCCGCCTGTCAGCCTTGTAGTGTGCTGAATCGGCCATCTGGCGGTTCATCGCTCCCTGGGTTCTGCTGTAATTGTCCGCTGCTCCAGTGCCTCCCACCGCCGCGATCTGAGCGAGTTGGCATCTTTCACTGGCCGATCCTGGCCAACGAACAGGCCGCCTCTATCCCGATCGAAAGCGGCCCGTGCGATGTGCTCACAGACGCTACGCTGGACGCTGCAATCCTTCGGTAGAGGTCCAGACGAAACGCTGCTTACTTCCAGTAGCGTGTCCCAACAATCGAGCCGACCAGATGTGAGATGGCCTTCGACGAGATGTTGAAGTCCGCCGGCGGGCGATGTGATCATCCTCCGCGACCCGCCGATCATGCCACGGGCAGCGTTGGCTCTTGGCGTGTTGCCGTACCGCTGCACCAGCTCCTGGTCCCGGCTTCTTCTCGCGTCGCCTGTATTCATTCTCCATCACTTGTCTGCATGTCTGAATCTGCGTGCCTCTGAGCGGCCGTTCCGCACAAGGCAAGGATGGACTGTTTGATGTGCTTGGGCAGGCTCGGCCATGCCTCGACAACCCGCCTCAAATCGGGGTCTTGCTGCGCGGTGGTGGCGGAACAAATGGCGGAGCTTTTCGCATCCGATTCGTAAGTGCTTGATTCGACTTCGCTTAGCGATTCACAATGTCGGTCTTCGAATCCGAAGGTTGCAGGTTCGAGCCCTGCCGGGCGCGTTTGAATGGGCCCTTGCATGCTGATTGCTTGCGAGGGCATTTTATTGCGCATTCGTCGGCGGGTGGGTGTGCGGGCTTTTTGGTGGGATGGGTTTGAATGGGTTTGTTT
>Ga0334883_1001654_pt1 | contig 31593 bp, 27 predicted proteins | sample GraSluR1_MG_6_FD_207230 | JGI IMG/M metagenome (GOLD analysis project Ga0334883, IMG submission 207230) | Sludge microbial communities from methane-producing bioreactor in Wageningen University, Netherlands - Granular Sludge_09_05-R1 | ecosystem: Engineered > Bioreactor > Anaerobic >...
TGTGGGAAGCGTAGACGGCGTGTTCCAGATCGGCGCTCCACCGAGCGTCGCCAGTCTCCGCCAGCGCCTGGGGCGATCGGGCAGGAGGGGAGACGAGGCCTCGGTGCTGCACATGATCGCGATTGAGGAAGAGCTCGGCAAGGATCCCCTACCCCAAGACGCCCTGCGACCACAGCTCGCGCACTGCGTGGCCGTGATTAGCCTGCTGGTCGCCAGATGGTGTGAGCCGCCCGACCCGGTGGCGCTGCACCTTTCCACCCTCGTACAGCAGGTGCTCTCGCTGATCGCGCAGCACGGAGCGGTGGCGGCCAAACAGGCCTGGGAGGCTCTGTGCCATGGCGGGCCGTTCGCGTCGGTGGTCCCTGACCTGTTCGCCCGCGTGCTCAGGGCTCTCGGCGCCGCCGAACTGCTGATGCAGGCCTCCGACGGCGCCCTCATGCTGGCCCCCAAGGGCGAGAGGCTCGTCAACCACTACTCGTTCTACGCAGCCTTTCAGACGCCTGAGGAGTACCGTGTGACCGTGGAGGCAAGGACGTTGGGGACGCTGCCGATCTACCACGCAGTGCAGGAGGATGCGTACATCATCTTCGCCGGGCGTCGCTGGCGCGTGCGTTCGGTGGACCCGCAGCGCAAGGTGATCGAGGTGGCGGCCGCCGAGGCCGGACGCGCGCCCACCTTCACCTCTCTGCCGGGCCTGGTGCACGATCGCGTCCGGGAGGAGATGCGCGCCGTCTATCTCGCAGAGGCAATGCCGCCATTCATCGACGAGCAGGCCAAGTCGCTGCTGACTGAGGGCCGCGAGGAATTCGCTCGCCGAGGGCTCGGCACCACAGGACTGATCGAGCACGGTGAAGACACCGTCGTCTTCCCCTGGGCCGGGGACCGTGCCATGAACACCCTCCTGGTGGCGCTGAGGGCCCGGGGCCTGCAGGCATCCATGGACGGGGTCGCGATCGGGGTCTCGGGCGCACGACTGGACGCCGTGCGCGGACATCTGGCCGCCATGGCACAGGACGGCCCCCCGGATCCCCTGGCATTGGCCGCATCGGTCGCCGACAAGGTGCGGGAGAGGTACCATCCCTATCTGACCGAGGACCTCCTCTGTGCCGACTACGCCTCAGCCTACCTCGACACCCACTCCGCCTGGCAGGCGCTGCGTCGGCTCCTGGCCCGCGAGGAGCCCGGTAGCTGAGAGGCCGAGGCGACAATCTCACGCCTTTCCGGCACATTCAGCGCAGTACCCGTACACCTCTCGTACCTGCCTCACGGCGTGGAAGTCCCTGGCCCTGATGAAGTTCTCCGTCGCTCCGTCACTTTCCACCTCGTGGGGGGGCACGTCGATCACCGCGCCGCAGGAGAGGCAGATCAGGTGGCAGTGATCGGCCACGTCCGGGTCGAAACGGGTCCTGGATACCTCCGGCGGCACCTCCACCGCCTCCCCCATCTCCACCAGTAATGACAGGGTCGAGTACACCGTGGACAGGGCCACCATCGGGTACTCGGCCTGCAGGTCGCGGTGGATATCATCGGCGGAGGGGTGATCGCGCCGACCCAGGAACAGCCGGATAATCGCCGCCCGCTGCGGAGTGACCCTCTGCCCTCTGGATCGCAGCTCCGAGAGTATCCTGCCCACACGCTGATCCAGGTCGCCTGCATTGCTAATGCTTTTCATTCGTAATAAGCTTGACTTCCGTTTTGATAGCCGCTATACTTAACCATGTTACCAGTTGCTGTGGGGATGTCAAGGCCGAAGCGGGTAACGGCCGGGGCTTTCCGCGAGAAGCTATCTTCGCGGATTTGCAGGAAACCGGGTCCCCGCCACGAAAGTGAGAAAAGTGAGAGGTGTCTGTGCACTGGGACGGTACCTCAAGATCTCTGCCGCGCGGCGCGTCGGCGCCCGCCGGCGGAGTGGGGAAACTACTGCAGGGAGGCGCAATGCACATGGGAGACGATTGCTGCCAGGAGGCCGTGGTGTCGCTGCCGAGGATCAACGAGCCGGCGCCGGAGTTCGTGGCCAAGACGACGCATGGCGAGATCAAGCTGTCAGACCTGAAGGGTAAGTGGGTGATCCTGTTCTCCCACCCCGCCGACTTCACGCCGGTATGCACCACCGAATTCATGGCTTTCGCCAAGCTCAACGACAAGTTCCAGGAGTTGGGCTGCCAGGTGATTGGGCTGTCGATCGACAGCATCCACTCCCACGTGGCCTGGGTGCGCAACATCGAGGAGAAGCTGGGCGTCGTCATTCCCTTCCCGGTCATTGCGGACCTGGACATGAAGGTCGCCAAGGCCTATGGGATGCTGCATCCCAGCGCCAGCGACACCTCGGCGGTGCGCAGCGTGTTCTTCATCGACCCCGAGGGCACCATGCGGGCCATGATCTACTATCCGCTATCCAACGGGCGAAACTTCGACGAGATCATGCGCCTGCTCATCGCGATGCAGACCTCGGATGCCAACAAGTGCGCGACCCCGGCGGACTGGCGCCCCGGCGACAAGGTCATCGTCCCGCCGCCGGCGACCCAGCAGGCCGCGGCCAAGCGGCTCGACGAGGGCTACGAGTGCATCGACTGGTACCTGTGCTTCCGGGACCTGTAGAGCCTGTCGGCTAAGTCAATTGGGCCGCCTATGTGCCTCGTTGCCATGGACCGAAACGCGTAGGATGGGTGTCTTCATGGTTTTTGAGTGTTTGGCCGCCGCATTGAGGACGCGGTTAACCACGGGACGTCACTCACCCGCGCGTATCCGGGGGTCTGAGAGGACTTTACCGACACGCTCTGTAGTCTCCGGTAGTGGCTGAGAGCAATGCGGGGCGGACGGCCTGAAGGCCTGTCCGCCCCGCTTCCATTGCCGGGCCCAGTTCTCTGTCCCGAGCCGGGCAAAGCCCCCGCAAGGGTGCCATTGCCGGACCGCTCCGCATCCCCCAGAGGTCGCCTTCCCCACTGTCGAGAAACCTCTTCCCAGCGTGTACCGTAGCCGCCGCGCGCACCGAAAGCGCTCCCCAAGGAGGCCCCGTCATGCGTCCTATCCCGATCCTCGCGGCCATTGCCTGTTGCTCCCTGGCCCTCTGTGCCGAGATCCCGCTTTCTGAAGGCTTCGAGAGCGACGAAGCCACACTCGTCGCCGGCGGTTGGCGGCTGGGCGAAGGCTGCAGCATCGAGGGAAACGGCGCCAGGGTGGGGGAAGGTTGCCTGAAGGTGGAATCTGTCGGCGTCGGGAGGCGCTATGCCGAGGTCTTCCTGCCCGTGGAGAGCGGCAGGTTCTACGCGGCCGAGTGCTTCGTCAGGTGCGAGGGCATTCGGGCCACCCCTGAGTCCGGGCGGAGCCGGGGCGCGGTGATCTTCCTGCAGTTTGCCGATGCGAAGAAGGGCTGGGTCGGCGGCGGCAGCTTCCCCGAGGGCCTGCAGGGCACGCAGGACTGGACCTTGCGCAAGGTACCCTATACCCGCCGGATCCCCGCAGGAGTGGCGCACATCCAGCTCCTTCTGGGCGTGGAGGGCGAGGGGGTCGCCTGGTTTGACGAGGTCAAGGTCCACGAGATCGAGACCTGGGACGGTGTGACCGCCGTCGAGCCCGCCGGGGAAGCGGAGGTCGCCGTGCGGCTCCCGGTTCTGAGCTGGTCCACGGAGGATAGGCTGTCCGGCGGCACGGTGGAGCTATCGCAGTCGCCGCAGTTCCCCGCCGGGGAGACGCAGGTCATCGAGTGCGCGGAGAACCGCTGCCGCCCGCCGGAGCCGCTGGCCGTGGGCAGGTGGTACTGGCGGGTGAGCGCGGCCGCGGGCGGCGGCGTTCTGCCCCCCGGACCTACGGCCTCCTTCACAGTAGCGGCCGATGCCCCGGTATGGCCCGTGAGCATCGAGCCCGCCTGGCAATGGTCCGACGACCCGCGCCCCGTGCTGGAGGCCCTGGTCACTCCCGCGGAGGCGGAGGTGGAGGTGACGGCCGCCATCAACGGCGAGCCGGCCGAGACCGTCGATAGCCGCGACGGCCGGTTCCGTTTCCGGCCGACCCTCGACCTACCGGCCGGTATCCACGAGGTCACCATCACCGCCCGGGGGCCCGGAGGGCGCGCGGCCACGGAGACCGGCATCTTCTGCAGCAAGCAGCCCGGCAGCCGGGTGGCGATCCGTGATGACAAGATACTGCTCGTGGACGGGGAGCCGTTCTTCCCCCTCGGTGCCTATCGCGACCCCAGCGACAGCCTCGACGACTTCTCGGGCCTGCTGGAGGCGGGCTTCAACCTCACCCACAACTATGCCTTCGAGAACCACCGCGATGAGGACGTGCCGCCGGAGACGGCCCGTGACTACCTGCGGGCGGCGCACGCGGCCGGGCTGAAGGTCTTCATGGGCTTCAACCGCACCCGCATCGACCAGCGGGCGTACACGTCGCTACAGCGCCGGGCCGCCGAGCTGATGGACGAGCCGGGCCTTTTGGCGTGGTACATGATCGACGAGCCCGCCGCCCGCGGCATCCCCGTGCCCGCACTGGAGCGGCTCAACCGCGCCCTCCATGCCGTGGACCCCTTCCACCCCACCTCCATCGTCTACTGCGTCCCCTCGGCCTTCGAGGCCTACGCTCCCTGCTCTGACATCGTCTGGAACGACCCGTACCCGGTGCCCTCACGGCCGGTGACGATGGTGGAGGAGTGGGCGCAGGGCGCCATGGCGGCTACGCTCCCCGGCCAGCCGTACTGGGCGGTGCTGCAGGGCCACGACATTCGGTACTGGAAGGACTACGAGGGCGCGGTGGACAGGTTCGGCCCGGTAAGTCGCCCCACCCCGCAGGAGACTCGCTGCATGGCCTACCTCGCCCTGTGCAATGGCGCCAAGGGCCTGGTCTGGTACTGGGGCCCCAACAGTACCTACCACATCCAGAGCGACGCCCCGGAGGTGTGGCGGGGCATCTGCGACACGGTGCAGGAGTTGCGGGCATTGAGCCCGTGGCTGGTGGCCGGGGAGACCGAGAAGGACGCGCTGCAGGTCCCCGAGCCCCTCAGAGCCTGGACGAGGGAGTCCGATGGCAAGCGGGTTGTCGCACTGGTGAATGTGAGCGAGGAGCCCGTGGAGGCGGATGTGGACCTGTCGGCGTTCGGTGTGGGAGAGGTGACGGACAGGAGCAGCGGCGAGAAGACTGCGGTGGAGGACGGGCGGCTGAAGGGGAGACTTGAGGGGCTGGGAGTGAGGCTGGTGGAGTGGGAGGGGTGAGGAGGGCGGGGATCCGTGCGCAAGGACTCTGCTGCCCGGCCGAGGAATGCTGAAGAGACCATCGCGGCAACGGACTACAACCGCCATCTGTCGGGGGGCGGACCGCAGCAGCCCGCAGGCTGAAGAGGTGACACCGTGGCGCACATAGTCGACTTCTCCATCGGGGACCTGGCAGGCCGGGGAGACGTGTATGAGCGGGCCCTGAACAGGCACGTCAACGTCTTCTTCGGGCTCAATGGGACGGGGAAGACGTCGCTGCTGCGGATACTAGATTCGGCGATGAGCGGCGATGCGAGCGGGCTGGGGCGAGTTCCGTTTGCCGAGGCGAGGGTGACTGTGGTCTCGGAGGAGAGGGCGCGTGCGTTCACCCGGAGCATCGTGAAGGCGTCTGAAGTGCAGAGGGAGGCGCTGATCAGGCTCCGCAAGATGGAGGAGTCCGGCTGGCTCCGGCATGGCGGGCCGGGCGGGCGGGCCGAATCCGAGCACGAGCCTCGGCTGCGCTGGGAGGTAGAGCCCACGGACGACCCTCGGTCCGACGGGGCCAGGTTCACCCACAGGTACCTGCCCACTTCGCGGCTGTTCCGGTCCGGTGGGCAGGGCATGTTCCTGCCTGACTTTGGTCGTGTGCCGAGTGACATTCTGGAGGACCTCCTGGATGTTGCTCTGGCCTCGTCTATCAGAGAGGCCTGGCGAGAGTACTCGATGGAGGTCCTCCGCCACGTCGGGAAGGCACAGGAGGACGGGCTGGCAGCGATCATCGCGAGCGTTCTCGGCGGCGCCGAGGGCGAGAGCCCGCAGGGTCAGGCAGCCAACGGCCGCGACCTGGGCGAGGCGTACGACACTGTCAGGGCGTTCCTCCAGCGTCAAGGGTCGCCCGATCTCCTGGGCTCTCGTGAGCAGTTCGCCGACAAGTACCAGAAGGACCCGGCGTTGCAGGATGTCGTGGCGGATATCGAATCCGTCGAGAAGCGCATCACGGCGGCGATGGCGCCGCGGGAGCGTCTCGAGCGCACTATCCGGAGCCTCTTCACGAGTGCCGCCAGTGTGTCGTTCGCGGATCGCGCTATCGACGCAACTGCGCGCGGTGGCGACAGCATCGGTCTGGTGTCCCTCTCATCTGGCGAGAAGAACATCCTGCGCCTCCTTGTTGAGGCCATTCTGACGCACCGGGACACCCTCCTCATCGACGAGCCGGAACTCTCGCTGCATGTGGATTGGCAGCGCAGGCTCATCGCTACCATGCAGGCCCTCAACCCTGACGCGCAGTACATCCTCGCCACCCACTCGCCGGAGATCATGGCCGACGTTCCCGACGAGTGCATCTTCCGCATGTGAGGGGGTCACATGGACGGAACAGATCGGCTCACCCCTACCGGGCCCGAATCCGCCCTGCGAAGGCTGCAGATGTCCGAAGCCGAGCTCTTCGTCTTCGTTGAGGGCGTTGAAGCGGACCGGTTCGTCGTTGGGAGCATTTGCGAGAAGGCGCTCGTCGACGCGCCGCTGACGTACGCGACCAGGGCGGCCGCGGACGCAGGCCCAGGGGGCGGGAAGGGCGCGCTGCTGACCTTCTTCGCGTATCTGGCGGAGCACGGCCGCCTATGCCATACGTTCGAGGGCAAGACCACCGCGGCCGTGTTCTGCCTCGACAAGGACATTGACGACATACGCGGCGTTCGACAGTACTCACCGCACGCGGTCTATACCGAGCACTACGACATACAGAGCTACATCTACCGCCACGGTGACCTCGTGATGGGAGCTGCGGCTGCCGGGTCGCTGGATCCACAGCAACTCCGTGGCGAACTGACCGAGAGTCTCGCGTGGTGCCGCGCAGTCGCCGGCAGGTGGCAGGAGTGGGTTGCCATCTGCGTGTTCGCGAGGCGTACCGGCCTGGACTACAGAGGCTATGGAAGGCCCTCGCCGCTGAACGAGCCCCCGGACGCTGCTGCAGACCTCCTATCCCACGATTCTGAGATGGTACAGCTCAGGGAGGCCTCGGGCCTGAGCGGAGACGAGTTCACTCAAGCCTTCGGGCGGACTGCCGCCCTGGTGAAGCGGTACTACGGCCACGACAAGCAGGATCGCGTCTTCAAGGGGAAGTGGTACACCCGGATCCTCGCCGCCGCCGTGGCCCGCCTGGTCAGGGACACGAAGTACCAGAAGGCCGGCTTCGAGAAGCGCGTCGCATCCGCCGTCGCGGCAACACTCGACTTCACCGCCCCCTGGACCCAGTACCTGGCAGGGCCGCTCCGCACTGTGGCCGGGATGCTGCGGGACGAGAGGGATGGGTAGCTGACGCCGGAAAGTCCCCTCTTGCCGGGGCGAGGCATGCCCAGGATCGTCGGAGGCACGGGAGGCGCTCGGGGGTTCGCGACGCCAGTATGTGGACCTGACAACCGGCCTCGAGGCAGCACTGGTGGGACGCGAAGGCGCAAGGATCGCTCTGGCTGCGGGAGAACCCGGGGAGGGCGGTTGCCGAGACGGTTCCACCCCAGGAGCCTGGCGAACTCCTCCACCGTCAGTCCTGCATCGCGGATGATGAAGCGTATCGTTCTAGCCCGCAGATCGGTTGAGCCATGCACGGGGACACTCACTGTGGCCCCCGACTGGGGTGGCGGAGAATGTGGTGACTGCCTCTTCGACGGCGCAGGACAGCCCCCCCGCGGAGAAGGGCCTGCACAACCTCCTTGCCGCTGGCCACCGGTAGCTCAGGCAACTGGGGCCTCCTGCTCAACGGTCACCTTGTAGATCGCGATCTCCGTAGCTTCCGTGACATCAACCGAGACCTCGTCGACACCACCCGGGATCGGGTCTCCGTCTTCCTCGAGAACAGACAGATAGCCCCCCATGGAGTCGCGTATCATGAGGAGGGCCTCTGGGAGGCCGTCGCCCTCGCTGTGGCAGCCCTTGAGCGCAGGGACCGAGGCGAAGGTGCCGCCATCGGCCTGCCTGCTGAGCAAGGCGGTGTAGGTGTGGGTCATCGCGCGCCTCCAAGACCAAGACTGTTCGCCGGTTACGTACCGGCCAGGCACTCCGTCTGGACGCTACACGCGTGCGCCGACCGTGTCAAGAGCCCCGCACCGGCCTGTCCGCGCGCTCAGGCCGGCGGTCACCGCCCCCAGAAGGTCCCCTCCTGCCTCCTCCCGAACGTTCCCTCGTATCCTGACTCCTCGGAGGGCTTCTCATGCCGCGCTCTGATGATCCCGGTTCCCGACTGCTGGCCGACCCCGGCGGCTCGCCGCTGTTTTCCGTCTCGCCCTTCTCCTCGGCGGGGGCCGAGCCGGCCCTCTCCGCGGCCAAAGCCGACCCGTTCTGCTGCGCATCACTGCGCGCCGATGCCTCATCCGGGGGCACGGCGGGCCTGCGCCTGACGCCCACCGGCGGCGGGGCCGAGCTGCTGGGACCCGATACCCGCGTCATCGCCGCCGGTGGCGTCGGAGTGCCCGGGCAGGCGGCCACGCGGCTCTCCCGGCTCATGCAGGACGGTGTCGCACGCGGCAGCTCCTTCTATGTGCTTCTGCACAGCGAGGCCTTGGGCAAGTCGGTGCTTGTGGGCATCGGCGCCCCGCCCGATGACTTCCCGTACTTCTCCATCGACGCCGAGAGCCTGGAGTTTGGGTTCGAGATCGACTGTGGCCTGGTGGGGGAGCGGGAGTATTCCGTGCTGCTGGGCGTGTCGGACTGCCCCCATGCACTCCTGGAGGCCTACGGAGATCGACTGGGGCAATTCGCCCGGCCCATCGCGCCGCGACCGGTGGGCTGGAATAGCTGGGACTACTACTCGGGTTGTGTCTCGATGGAGGACCTGCGCGGCGAGATGGCCGCCCTGGCGCAGGCTCCCTATGCCGGGCGGGTGCAGTACGTCTGCATCGACATGGGCTGGGAGAACATGTGGGGCGACTGGCGGCCGAACCGCAAGTTCCCCGAGACGTACAAGGAGATCGCCGACGAGATCCGGGCCGCGGGCTTCGTCGCGGGCATCTGGGTCTCCCCGCTTCAGGCCAACGTCTACCTGCCCATCGCCCGGCACCGCCGCGACCTGTTCTGCCGCGACGAAGCCGGAGAGCCGGTGATCCGCTCCGGCAACGGGGAGTGCCTGCTTTGGGACCCCACCGTGCCCGCCGTGGAGGAGCTGTTCCGGGAGACCTTCTCGGCGATGAGAGAGGCCGGATTTGAGCTGTTCAAGATCGACTACATCTACCGGCAGTACGTGGACGCGGCCAAGCGCTTCTCCGACGACAGCCTGGGGAAGGCGGCGGTGATCCGCAGGCTGCTGCGGGTCATCCGTGAGGCCATCGGGCATGAGGCCCATCTGGTCTCCTGCGGGGCGCCGACGGAGGCGGCACTGGGCATCGCCGACAGTGCCCGGGTATCGGGGGACATCCACAACTTCTGGGGGCATGTGAAGGCCTGCACGGCGCAGGCGGCCTCGTGCTACTGGATGCACGACCGGCTGTGGGTCAACGACCCGGACTTTGCCATCATCCGCTGCGAGCAGACCACGGACGACCCGTACCTGAACCGACCGTACACCAAGCGGGCCCTGGTGGACGACGCCAACTATTGGCTGGCCGGGCCGGAGGCCTCATATGAGGAGCTGAGGACGTGGCTGACGGTGGTGTACCTCACGGGTGGGTCGATCTTCCTGAGCGACAGCATCCACCGCCTCAGCGGGCTGGGTCACGAGACGCTGGAGAAGCTGCTCTCAGCCCCGCCGGTGGCGGCAAGGCCGGTGGACCTGCTGTCCGACGGACCGCCCGGGGTGTGGGTGGGCGACAGCGAGGGGCGCAGGATCGTGGGCGTCATCAACTGGTCTGACGAGGAGCGGGATGTGGCCCTCCCCGAGGGAGTTGCGCTGCCTGACGGTGGCAGGGACATGTGGAGCGGGGAGTGCGTGGCGGCGGGCGGCGAGGTTCGCCTGGCGGCGCATTCGGCGGTGGTGGTTGAGGGGTGAAGAGAAGCGAGGAATCAGAGGGGCCGGGCTCAGGAGAGCCCGGCCCCTGTGGTGTCCGGGTGAGACGGATGACTAGAACTCCCCGTCCGCGTCGCTGGCGGGCTTGCGGATGCCGACGCACAGGCTGCTGAACTCGCTCACGCGCCACTGGCCGCGGGTGTCCCTCTTCAGCCGGATCGGCCGGTCGCTGTCCGCGCCGGAGCTGTGGACGAAGATCCGGACGCCGGTGCTCTCCGGGGTCGGCTGGTCGATGTCCTGGATCCGGGTCTGAATCTCGAAGTTGGCGGGATCGGCCACCTCGTACTGGTTCTCCGGCGAGGTGCCCTTCACATAGGAGCGCCAGATGTGGGAGTTCTCGGCATTGACGGTCCTCTTGAAGGTCTTGAACTCCGGATCGGGCGTCACCATCAGAGAGCTGGTGAGATCGGAGCCGGTGGCGTCGCCGCTGAGGTGAAGCAGGATGCCCTTGAGCCACTCGTGGATGACCCACACCGGATCGGCGCTCTCAGGGATGTCGGTCTGCCAGACCAGCGCCTCATAGGGCTTCCGGGTATCCACGTACAGGGAGCTGAACTCGTAGAACTTCCACTCCCCGCGCTTGTTGGCGATGAGGGTGATAGGGCGTGGGTTGTCGGCGCCGCTGGACTTGATGAACAGCTTGCAGTATTCGCCTTCGGCCTTGTCGACAAAGGGCTTCATGTCAATGTTGTCGCCGATGACGATCTCGTAGTTGTCCGGGTCAAAGGCGTACTGGTTGTCCGGTGTCGCCGCCTTGGCGTAGCTGAACAGGATGTACGGTTTCTCGTCCATCCGGCTGCGGAAGGTGCGGAAGGAGCGCGAGTCCCACTCCTTGTACCGGTCCATCTCCAGTATGAGTTGCTTGCCTAGTTCCTTGTCCCTGAGCAGGTAGACGTAGACGGCGTCGAGCCACAGCTTCACCGCGGCCTTGGGGTCGGTGCCCTTCTCCGCGATTCGTGCCTGGAAATCCTCCAGGGTCTCGGGCAGTCCGGGGTTCTCCGTCGGCTCGGCCTCGTCGGCGTACGCCAGACCGCAGACAAAGATTGCCAGCACGAAGACGGCAAGCAGCTTGTTCATGCTTTCACCTCGACCGTATGGTAGACACTTCAGCCCGACATCGCCCGACGCCTGGCGCCTCCCCCGGGGGCCGGGACCAGCGATGCAGTGTGGACTGTACGCTCGGCACTTGTTGGTAGGTTTCGCCGCGGCGGGTTTTCTTCCCTCCCAAATCGGGTTTTTGCAGGATCCTTCGGGGTGGGATCCGGAATGCGCCCGTCGTGTCGTCGCGGCGTGGAGAGCGGAACCCCCGGGACCGGTGCCGCGTCAGACTCACCGACTGTTGAGACACCCCGCCGCCCCCGGGTGTTCAATTGACGCCCGAAAGAGCGCTGTGATACACTCGCCCCACCGGCTCGGATCGCCGTGGGACCCGGACCGACGGCCCCTCGCAGGTCGGGCTTGCTTGCCGGCCGAGGGGGCCCACGGCCGGCCGGGTAGTTCACAGCCGGCGGTCCTGAAGGGGGAAGACACCATGCGGAACCTGCTGTCGATCGCGCTTGTGTGCATCTGTGTCTGTGCCATCGGTCAGCCTGTGCCCCCTCCGGCGCCCGGCGCCGGCGCCCAGGGCGGACAGGAGGTGCTGCCGCCGCCTCCGGGCGGGGCCCAGCCCGAAGGCCAGGTCGTGCCCGCAGTCGGCCCCCAGGGCGCCGCCGCCGGGGCCGACCCCAAGACGGTCTGGGAGGATGTGAAGACGCTGTCGCTGGCCGCTGAGCTGGGACTGACCGCGCCGCAGGCCGCCCAGATCAGGCCGCTGCTGGAGCAGCTCCAGGCCACGCGGCAGGAGGCTGAGACGGCGCGGCTGCAGCTTTGGCAGCAGGGCAAGGAGGCCGTCGAGCAGGTTGTGGCGCTGTGGATCGCGGCCCGCGAGGCCCCCGCCGATCTGCAGGCGGCGGCCGATGCCGTCGCGGCGCAGGCCGCCCGGCACGACGAGGCCGTGGCCGCCGCCCTGGAGCGAGCCGAGGCCGGCGTCCTGGCCGCCCTTTCCCCACAGCAGCAGTACCTCATCGAGACCTACGAGGCCTACGAGGCCCGCCTCCTCGCCCAGCGGCTGTACGAGGGCGCGCCCAGTCTGGCCGACTACATCGTGCGGCAACTGGCGGCCATGCGCCACCTCATGCCTGATGAGTACGACATGGTAAGGACATTGTACGCCGGCCGCATCGCCAGAAGGATCACGCCCGTGGATGGCCCGCGCTATCTGGCCACGGAGGAGGCCGTCGTGCAGTTGCTCGATCAGGTCGCCTCCTGGGACGACCAGCGGTTCGACGACCAGCTCCCCACCCTGGCCCAGCAGGTGCGCAACTTCCTGGCCCTGCCTGAGACGGCGGCAGGCCAACCGGTGAGGTTCGACGACTTTGAGACCTGGCTCTCGAACCCCCGCACAGGCAAGTACATGGCCGTCTGGGGCACGGCGACGGCGCCACTACCTGCCGACCCGCCGCAGGCACCGGACCAGATGAAGGCCGCGCTACAGCGGGCGCGCCTTGTCACCCTGCTCAACCGGCTCGGCCTCGGGGCCCGCCAGGCCGCTGACCTGCAGCCCATCGCGGCTCAGGGCGCGGCGGCCGTGGCCGCCGCGGAGGCCAACAAGAGTGCTCTGGCGACCCTCAACCTCCCCCAGCTCTCCCAGGCCCTGCCGCTCCTGCTCTCGGGCCGCCCGCCGGGCCCGCAATGGAGCGGCTTTGTGGCCAAGCTGCGGGCCATGATGGCACAGCACGATAGCGATGTGCAAAGGTCGCTAATCCCCGGTATCCAGACGATGCGCGAGATTCTCGACCGCCGCCAGGCCGCGCTGGTGGACTGGAGAGTCCCACCGGAGGTGGCCCAGGAGACGGACGTGGAAGGGGAGAGACTCCTGCAAAGGGAGATGCTCGCCGACATCAGTGATGCCGTGCGGTTCATGAGCTCTCTACGCACCCTGCAAAACACCATGTACCGGCGGGTGCGGATGGCGCGCACCGAGGAGTGGCTCTCCCGCTACATCTCCCCCGAGGACCCGGATTTCCTGCCGGTCCGCGATCGGGTCGCCGACGAGATCTCTCGCACCCGTCCGATCCCGCGGGAGGAGTGGGAGGCGGGAGCGGACATCGCCACCGCCGTCACGATTCTGGGCATGGCGGGGCGAGAGTATGAGGCCGGCTGGGAGCCCAGCGACCGGCCCCTGAGTTGGTACGACATGGCCGATCTGCTCAAGGATCCCCAGACCGCCGAGATACTCCAGCAGATGGCGGCCACGAGGGGCGAATAGCGAGGTCGCCCCGCCGGCTCCGCCGTTGCGCACCACACCGCCACCGCATCGAAGGGAAGACTTTGCATGGCCGACTTGGCAGCCGCCGGACCGGAGGAGCTCAGGCAGGCACTGGCAGCCATCATCACGAAGCGCGCCCTGAAGACGGGCGAGTTCACCCTGGCATCCGGGCAAAAGAGCCACTACTTCATCGACGGCAAGCAGGCCACGCTGGATAGTGTCGGAGTCTACTGTCTCGCCCGGCTCATTCTCGAGGACATCGGCGAGCTGGAGGTCACCGCGGTGGGCGGCATGACCCTGGGCGCCGATCCCATCGTAGGCGCCACCATCGCGGTGGCCGGGGCGCTGGGCAGGGAGCTGCGCGGCTTCATCGTCCGCAAGGAGCGCAAGGAGCGCGGCATGGGCGACCAGGTCGCCGGCCCGCTACGCAAGGGCGACCGCGTGGTGATGCTGGAGGATGTCGTCACCACCGGCGGCATGACGCTCAAGGCCATCGAGGCCGTGGAGCGCGAGTTCGATGTGACGATCGTCAAGATCATCGCCATGGTCGATCGGCTCCAGGGAGCCCGGCAGGCCATCGAGGCCGAGGGCTTCGATTTCTCGGCCATCTTCACCATCAGAGACCTGGGCATCGAGCCGTAGCAAAGCCACCACATGCCCGCAGCCTCTGTATTCGCGGGCGCTGGAGACCCAACAGGCCGGACGTCGCGCGCGCCGCGCTTCGTCCGGCCGTTTGTCGTGTGCCGCCGAAGACATGCAGGGCCCGGCGGCGGCCTGGCGCGATGGGTGCGTGGGCGCCGTACCGGGCTGCAAAGGCCACCCGGCGCCTTCCGTCAACGATCTGCCGGCCCCGCCTGCAGGTGCCTTCTTGCCGCCGCCGCGATCTTCCTCAGGTTTCCCGCCAGGTCCAGCTCGACATCGCGGGCCTCGTGGAGAAGACACCCACTGTAGCCGATGGCGTCCAGGCCCGCCACAAAGCCCGGCCAGTCCACGATCCCCCTGCCCGGAATCCAGTGGCGCTCATCCACCCCGTCGTGGTCGGAGATGTGCAGAGTCTCGATGCGGCCTTTCAGCGCGCTCAGCGATTCCTCGACGCCCTCGTACAGCGTGATGTGGTTCACGTCGTAGCAGACCCGCAGGTCGCCGTCGACGATCTCCAGGAGCCGCTTCATCTCGGCCGTGCGGTTCCCCAGACAGGTGCGGGGCAGGAGCTCCAGGGCCAGCACCAGGCCCCTTTGCGAGGCGCGCTTGCACAGCTCATTGAGGCTGCGGATGCACTGGATCAGGCGGCGCTCGCGATCCTCCTCCGCGATGGGCTCGCGGCTGCCGTGAACCACCACTCTCCCCGCGCCCAGCTCCACCGCCGCGTCCAAGGCCTCGATGACGTTCTGCACGGATTGGCGCCTGACCGCTTCGTCCTCGGCGGAGATGTCGGTGCTGCCGAAGGGTGCGTGGCAGCTCCAGACGGTGACCCCGCCGGCGGCGGCGGCCCACTTCACGGCGGCCATGTGCTGAGGGCTCGTGTGGTTGCGGGTGTCGTCGTCACAGAAGTACTCGATGTGGGTGATGCCCGTGCCGCGCATGGCGTCGATGCCCTGCGGCTCGCCGTCGGGGCCGAGGGTGCCGCGGAACAGCGAGGTGCTTACTCCCAGCGGACGATTGCCGTGCATGTGCGATGAACCCACTTCCCTGGATTGTGGTGCGAAGGCCCGGTCGGAGCCGGTCTCTGAGCGCTTCGCCGGCTCCGTGCGCCGGACCTGCCCGCAGCGGTGCCATCGGGGGGAGGTTCCGCCCGCTTCTTGCAGGAACCCTAGCGGCGTTTGCAGCGACGCTCTGAGAGGAGACCTGAGGTGGAGCCCAGACCCGAACGCGCCAAGTACGGTGCCGCCGCGGTGGCCGACCTGACGGGCAAGCTGCCCAATCCGTTTCCCCGCACCATGGGTCCCAATGCCGCCCGATACGTGCAGGAGGTGATCGACAGCGGCCTGACCGTGGACATGATCGGTCGCTTCGAGAGGGCCTTCGCCGCGGAGTTGGGGGTGGCCCACTGTATCGCCACTCCCGGCTGTACGCCTGCTCTGGCGATCCTGGCGGCGGCGTTTGACTTCGAGCCCGGAGACGAGATCATCGTCAGCCCGATCACGGACTACGGCACGATACAGGGCCTGGTGAGCGAGGACTACATCCCGGTCTTCGCCGACACCGAGGCGGGCACCGTCAACCTCAGCGCCGAGACGATCGAGCCGTGCCTCTCCGACCGCACACGGGCGGTGCTGGTGGTGCACAAGACGGGCCTGATCCCGGACATGGACGCCATCAACAGCCTGGCCGACCGCCACGGGCTGATCGTGTACGAGGACGCCTGCCAGGCGGTGTTCGGGCAGTACAGGGGGCGGCCGGCGGGCACTCTGAGCAAGGCCTCCGGGTTCTCCTTCGATGCGGAGAAGACGATGGGCTCGGACATCGGGGGCTGTGTGTGCACCGATGACGACGCGCTGGCCGAGAGGCTGCGGTTCATGGGCCACAGCCGCGGGGCACAGAACGACTCGGGCTTCGGCCGCAGACATGTGGCGGCGGGCTATGCGTACCGTATGCCCCAGTGTACGGCGGCCGTGAGCCTGGCGCAGCTCGAGATCGTCCGGGAGCAGGTGGCGCACCGAGACAAGATGGCGAGATTGCTCTCGGAGCTGCTGGCGCAGGTTGAGGGGATTACCCCTCTTCCGATTCCGCCGCATGTCACTTTGTACTCGTGCTGGATGTTTGGCCTCAGCATCGACGCGGGGGCCTTCACCTGCTCGACGGAGGAGTTCGCCCGGCAGTTGGCGGCCGAGGGGATTCCGGGCGCGGGGACGGGGAAGTACTATCTGATGCCCGAGGCGTGTACGTTCCTGCAGGAGTGGGCCGCGGCCGGCAGGTACCCCTACAGCCGTCCTCCGGCCTCGCGGTCGTACCGCTACGGCGCCGTGGCCTGCCCGACGGCGTGGGAGTTCCTGCAGACCTTCATCCGCTGGTCCACGTTCTGCGAGAAGTACGAGCCGGAGCACTGTGAGATCGCGGCCGAGATCGTCAGGAGAGTGGCGGAACGCAACCGGAGATAGGCCGGGAGCGTGGGCCGCGGCGGGTCACAGGACGCCCCGGAGCTGCGCGTTCTGCGGCCGCTGCACGAGGGTGACGGTGGCCCGGTACTGCTTGCTCTCGCGTACGATGATCACCGTCGTCTCGGAACCGATCTCCGTGGCCTGCACGTGGTTGACCAGGTCCGCGCGTCCCTGCACGGCTTTCTCACCCCACTGGATGAGGACATCTCCGGGCCGCAGACCGGCCCGGTGGGCCGGGCCCTGGCGGATCATGTTCTGGACCAGGACGCCGCGGGGTTCGGCAAGCCTCAGGCGCTGGGCAAGCCTCCGGTCCACCGTCTTGGGCGTGACGCCCAGGAAGGGCCTGACGATCTTGCCCTCCCGGATCAGCAGGTCCGCCACCGGGAAGACCACCGCCGCCGGCACGGCAAAGCAGACCCCGTCATACCCGCCGCCCTCACTGGCGATGGCGGTGTTGATCCCCACCAGCTCACCGTCGAGGTTCACCAGCGCTCCGCCGCTGTTGCCGGGGTTGATGGCCGCGTCTGTCTGGATGAAGTCCTCGTAGCCTGCGAGCCCGATGTCCTTGCGTCCGGTGGCGCTGACTATCCCCGCCGTCACCGTCTGGGCCAGCCCCAGTGGGGAGCCCACGGCGATCACCCACTCCCCCACCTGCAGCGTATCGGAGTTGGCGAAGGGCACGACCGGGAGATTGCCGGTATCGATGCGGATGACGGCCACGTCGGTGAAGGGGTCCTCGCCCACCAGGTGCCCCTCGTGTTCCGTGTCATCGGCGAGAGTGACGGTAATCTGCTGGGCGCCCTCGATGACGTGGCTGTTGGTGACGATGTAGCCGTCGGGGCGGATGATGACGCCTGAGCCCAGGCCGACCACCTCGCGGCGGGGCTGGACGAACATCTCGTCCAGCTCGGGGAGAAGCCCGCGGAACAGCGGCGAGACCGGGGGCCTCCGGCCCTGCTCGACGCGGGAGGAGGAAATGTTGACCACGGCCGGGGTGACCCTTGCGGCGACGGCGGCGAAGGCGGCGCTGAGCTGCTTGGCCGTCGCGATCGCGGCCTCATCGCCCCTGGCTTCGGGGGACGGCGAGGTCAGCAGGAGCATCAGCAGGGCGGCGAGCACCGCGGCCCGGGGGCGGCGCAGACCGGCCGAGAGGTCGGCAACGCCCATCAGCCCTGCACCCCCTTGAAGTGGTCCCACCCACCGCGCTCCAATTCCATCTCGCTGCCGTCCGGTCTGATGAGCGCCACTCCCTCGCCGTGCACGACGTCTCCGATCACCGTGAGTGGGTTCAGCCCGGCTTTCTTCAGATGCCGATTGGCGTCCGGCACGCTGTCGCGGTCCACGGCCAGCAGGAGCTCGTACTCCTCGCCGCTGGCCGCGGCCCACCAGGGCGCCTTGTCCCGCATGTAGTCGGCGGCCAGGCGCGTGGCGACGGTCTCGGGAAGGCAGCGGACCTCGATCTCCAGCCGTACGCCACTGGCCCTGGCCACATGGGACGCGTCCTGGTAAAGGCCGTCGCTGACGTCGATGGCGGCCCGGACGTGGTCGGTCGCAGCCAGAACCGCCGCCTCCCTCAGGCGCGGGGTGGGGTCCACCATGCGCTTGCGCAGAGGGGCATACTGTGGCTCGCGGAGCAGGTCGGGATTGGTGAGCATGATTTGCAGCGCGGCCTGAGCCTCGCCCACCGGGCCCGTCAGGACGAGCCTGTCGCCGGGCCGCGCGCCCGACCGCAGCCAGGGCCTCTTGGCGAATCCGATGACCACGACGTCCAGCATGATGTGCTCGGCGGCGGCCACCGTATCGCCGCCGATCAGCGGCGCGCCGTAGCGCGTGCCCGTGCCGGCCACACCGCTCATCAGGTTCAGGGCCGCATCGGAGGGCGTGGTTCGGGGTATCGCCGCCGTACACAGCAGCGCCAGCGGATGCCCGCCCATGGCGGCGATGTCGCTAAGGGCCCCGGCCACCGTACGCTGCGCCGCCTCGAAGGTCGTCATCCATTCCAGATCGAAATGCCGGCTCTCCAGGGCCGCATCCGTCGCGATGAGCAGCTTCTCGGGCCCTCCGACGTCGATCACCGCGCAGTCGTCCCCGATCCCGCACTCCACTCCCTCGGGTGTGCCACCCACCATCGCCGCGACGCGCTGGATGAACCCGAACTCGCCCAGCTCCATCAAACTTGACATGACTCTCATTCCCGTGCGGTCAGCTCGAAGGTAGTGGGGTAGGCGCTGTCCACCACAACACCGGGCAGGTTGACATAGTGCGGCCGCCAGCGGTTGGGCTCGTAGCCCACAGGCGTCAGGCCTTCGGGGTCCCAGAACTCCACGTCAGCGGTTAGCTGTGGGCGCTGCAGGATCGGCCGGTTGAAGTCGCGCTGCTTGAGCCAGGTGTAGACCGGGCGCGGCGTGTTGCCGTCTCGCCGCAGAATCCCGAAGCCGTAGTCGTCCACCGTGTGCCCCACCGGCAGACGCAGCGTCGCGGCCAGGTCGCCGTTGTCGTCTCTCTCGTTTCCGGCATGGAGCTGGTAGGGCAGTATCTTCTGGTACAGTTCGTACTTCTCCGCCGCATCGAGGCAGGCCTCCCACTGCTGCAGCATGAGCTCGTCCAGACGCGGGCCGTCCTCCTCGCCGCCGTCGTGCGGATAGCCCCAGGCACCCACGAGATTGCCGGCATCGATGCCGAACTCCGTGTTCCACAGGGGCTTTGGGCCATCACCGTTGCGCGCCATGGTCTGACGAACCTGCATGCCACGGTCCACGAAGGCCCACACCACCGGGACACCGTAGGTGTGTATGTTCATGATGTCGAAGTATTCCCGCCCCCCGCCTTCGTAGATCCCACGCGGGAAATCGCCGGTGTCCGTCATCCCTCCGGTGAGCACGAAGGCCCGGGGATTGGCGGCCTTGATCGCCGGGTAGGCGAGCTTGAGCATCTCGGCGTACATGCGGCCTCGCTGCACCATCGGCACCGCGTCCTGAGCGCCGAACAGGTCCGTGAACGCCACGTCCATCTCGTTGAACAGCTCCCAGTAGCGCACCGAGGCGAAGCGCGACGCCATGTCGCCCATGAAGCGGGCGAAGCGCTCATAGCTCTCCACACGGTTGGCAAAGCCGCAGCCCGGGGCGTTCCCGTGCACGACCACCTCGAGGATGATCCCCTCTCGGTCGCAGCGGTCTACCAGCTCGTCCCACCGGCCCAGAGCGGCTTCATCGTAGGCCCCGGCCTGCGTCCCGGTCTCGATCTGGTACCAGTACATCGTGTGGCGGACCAGACGGATTCCCAGGTCGCGGACGAGGCCGATCTGCTGCGCGGACATGTCGTGCATGCCGATGCCCAGCTCGACCCGGGGGTCGTGAACCATCAGCCTGTTGCCTACCCTGCAGGCTCGGTAGGTGTCGGCGGGGGCCGCGAGAGCCGCCGCCGCGATCAGGGTACAGGTGGCGATGAAGCGCAGCACGCAGTCTACCTCCAGGGGGTGCCGACGCGGAACTGAGTTCCTACGAAAACGCGCGGACATCGGCAGCGATATCCGCGCGTCGGGGTCGGCGCAGTGATCTGGCGGGCGCGTTGCCCCATGGCCACGCCATCGACCAGGGCCCGGCGGCACCGGGCCGGTTTGGCCGGAAGACTACCCCGCGGCGCACAGCGGCAGCAGGGCCCGCAGTCTCTGGGCCCACTCGGCGCCGAGGGCTTCGGCCGAGGCTGCGCCCTCGGCGGCGGCGTCGCCGGGGGTGGCGACCACGACGACCCTGCCGTCATAGAGCACCGCGGTTCCCGCCTCCACCGGCCGGATGGCGACCAGAGCCGGGTCGAAGTCGACCATCAGGTCCGGCAGGACCTGGTTGACGGCCGCCGCACGATCGCGCAGCGAGTCGTAGCCCGCGGCGGTGCGGAGACGCAGGATCACCACAGGCCCCACCCCGACATTGAACACGGGCTCGGGCTCCACGATCCAGGTGGGGGCGGTGCGCTCAAGACCGCGGCGGAGGCCGGCGGCCCACTGGTATGCCAGGGCCTCCGCACTGGGGGCCGCCGCGGCGACAACGTCCTGGGGGTACACCGTGACGATGCGGTACCTGTCGATATACACGGTGGGGGCCCCGCGGACCTCATCCACATACACCGGAGCGATCTTGCCCGCCCCGACGGCCTCGACGATCCTTTGCAGCACGATGCTCTCGCGCTCGGCCACGGAATAGCCCACCGCACCGGTGCGGATGCGGAAGAATATCTCAGCGTCGAACTGGATGGCAACTTCCGTGGGAGCGTAGTTGGCGGCGTTGGTTGGAGGCCTGACCGCCTCGTCCCCGTAGAAGACGATCTCGCCCGGAACGGCGCCGAGGGCTGCGGTGCACAGGACGGCGGTGAGTGCGACAATAGACGAGTACCCAAGCAGTCTCATTGCCAAGCCTCCAAGACTCCGGTCCCCCCGTGCCGGCTGCACACGGCGGGGCACAATTGCCGGCGACACTTCAGCGCCTATCGTAACTCCGCGGCCGGTTCTCGTCAACCCACCCCGCCTCCTCCGCCGGACCGCGCAACCTCGGCCGCCCGCGCTCCACCATAGCCTTCCCGCGGACGCTCAACTCCAAACACCCTCTGCCTGCGGCTGCGCAGACGGTCCCGGTGCACGTCACCCACGGCCTGAGCGGGCCCCGAGACCCTGGCCCCCGTTCATCAGTCCGCCCCAGAAGCTGCGCCTGCCCCGGAAATGCCATCGAGTGGGGAAACGCCGCGCAGCGAGATAGCGAAGGATCTCATTGAGTGCCCGGAGATTCCTCGAGCTGCTCTTGCCGGGAGCGGACGGTCTCGGAACGACATCCCCGGCGAGGGCGGGCTCTTCGGCCGCGGTTTTACAGGGTTACTCCGGCCCGTCCAGGGTGTCGCTGAGCCCTCCGAACCGCCGGTTCCTGTGGTTGAACTCCGCGATCGCCTCCACCAGATGGTCTTCCGTGAAGTCCGGCCACAGCACCGGCATCACGATGATCTCGCTGTAGGCAATCTCCCACAGCAGGAAGTTGCTGATACGGAGCTCGCCCCCGGGGCGCAGCAGCAGATCGGGGTCGGGGAGCTCCGGTGCGTAGAGATGCTCGCGGAAAACCTCTTCATCGATGGTGTCGGGATCCAGCTCGCCTTGGCCCGCGCGCCGCGCCATCCGCCTGGCCGCGTCCACGAGCTCGGCGCGGCCGCCGTAGTTGATGAGGATGTTGAGCACCATGCCGGTGTTCCGACTGGTGCCCTCCCGACCCTCGGCCAGCGCCCGTTGGAGCGTGGCGGGCAGCTCGCTCAGACGCCCGGAGGCCATCAGGCGGATGTTGTTCTCATGCAGCCGGCGGATCTCATCCCGGGTCGCGGTCTCGATGAGAGCCATGAGCCCCTCGACTTCCTCGAAGGGACGCCGCCAGTTCTCCACGCTGAAGGCGTAGACGGACAGCGCCTTGACACCGATGTCGTTGCAGGCCTCCACACAGCGCGCCGTGGCCTGTCGCCCCATGAGGTGGCCCTGGATGCGGGGCAGGCCACGCTGCCGGGCCCAGCGTCCATTGCCGTCCATGATGACGGCGATGTGCTCGGGGATCTTGAGGCCTTCGAGGCGCGCCTGCCAGTCTGTGCTCGAACTCAAGCTTCGTCACCCTTGCAGGGCGGTGCGCCGCCCGTTGTCGACAGCACGACTTCCAGACTCCGCGCCGGCCGCCGGAGGCGGCCCTCCCGCCACGGCGGCGGCCGCGGTGTGTCCTCGCCCCGGGCCGGCGGTCGGCCGGCGACCGGTTTGAGGCGAGACGATGCTACTGCTCGACACTCCAGGTGGACAGCGGCGCCAGGCCGTCCAGGGCCCGCCGGCCGTCTCCCGCCTCGTCCCAAAACAGGTGGCCTTCGCAGGCACAGTCTGAGGCGCCAAATCCGGGGACGACCCGGGCGTGCCGAGTCAGGACCTCGGCCAGGCCACACTCGGTGGCCTGCTCCGGAGCCCACGCCCAGACGAAACAGACACTCGCCACAGAGGTGAGGTAGTCGATATGCCAGCGCAGGACCTTCTCGGGCGCGCAATGGCGGCGTACCCGGGCGACAAGACGGCGTCGGGCACTGCCGACGTACAGGTATGTCCCGCGGGCGAAGTCTCTGTGTCCCAGGGCGCCCACGCGGATACACAGATGCTTCTCGACCTGCACGGCGATGGCATAGACGCCTGCCTCAGGCAATGGACTCATACATAGCGCACGTGGGCGACGACGAGCTCGACCCGAGCGTCCCCCACGACCCTCTGGCGGATCACACGCCGATCACCATCGCCGCGCTTATCTCCCGCGGGACTTGTGGTGACCACCACCACCGACCACCCCGCCGCGGCCATCCGCTGTTGTGCCGCAGACAACTCGAAAGCGGTCGTGTCGGGCGGCGGCTGAGTCAAACCTCCATGACCTCCTCGACCTTGGCCTCGGCCGCCTTGTCCACCTGCTTGACGAAGTCGTCGGTCAGGTCCTGGACATCCTTCTTGCCCGTCGCGGCCTGATCCTCGGAGATATCGCTGCGCTTCTCCATCTTCTCGATCCCCGCATTGGCATCGCGACGCACATTCCGTACCGCGACCCTGGCCTCCTCGGCCTTCTGGCCCACGAGCTTGGCCAGCTCTTTCCTGCGCTCCTCGGTCAGCGCGGGGATCTCCAGACGGATGATGTTACCGTCGCTGCTGGGGGTCAGGCTGAGGTCGGAGGTCATGATCGCCTTCTCGATCGCCCGCAGGGAGCCTTTGTCCCATGGGGTGATCACCAGTTGGCGGGCCTCGGGCACCGACACGGTGGCCAGTTGGTTGATGGGCATCTCACTACCGTAGTAGGAGACCCGCACCTTGTCGAGGATCGCCGGGGAGGCACGGCCTGTGCGGATCATGGCGAAGTCGTGCTCGAGCTTCTCCAGTACGCGCTTCATCCGATGCTTGGTGTCGGCGATGAGTTTGTCCACGGTCGTTCCTCCGTGCCTGATGGGGGTGCGGCTCCCCTGGTCGCTGTGAGCCCGGCCAGATAGCAGGGCCCGGCACCGGCCACCGGTGTCTGGATCGCGGCGGCGCGCACGGGCACAGCAACCCTTCTGCGAGAGCCGTGCAAGTCGCGGCTGGTCGCGGTTGCGAGCTTAGGAGGACACAGTTCGACGGCCCTGGGCTCTATCCCTGCTCGGGATTGTGCACATGAGTGCCCACCGGCTCGCCTCTGGCGGCGCGGCCGATATTGGCCGGGTCTCCGACGTCGAAGACGACGATGGGCAGGCTATTGTCCATGGCCAGGGCGAGGGCGGTGGAGTCCATGACTCCGAGGCCGGAGGTGAGGGCCTGGTGGTGGGTGATGGCCTCATAGAAGGTGGCATCAGGGTTCTTGCGGGGGTCCTTGTCATACACGCCCCGGACATTGGTGGCCTTGAGGATCACGTCGGCACCGATCTCGATGGCGCGCAGAACGGCGGCGGTGTCGGTGGTGAAGAACGGATTGCCGCTGCCGGCACCGAACAGGACGATGCGGCCCTTCTCCAGGTGGCGGATGGCGCGGCGGCGGATGAAGGGCTCGGCGACCTCACGCATCTCGATGGCCGTCTGTAGCCGGGTCTCCAGGCCGAGGCGTTCCAGAGCGTCCTGCAGGGCAATGCCGTTGATAACCGTGGCCACCATGCCGGCATAGTCGGCGGTGGCCCGGTCCATGCCGTCGGCGGCGGCGTCCTTCCCCCGCCACATGTTGCCGCCGCCGACAATGATACCGAACCGCGTCTCCCCGTCCGCCGCCTGCGCGATGGCGTCGGCGATGCTCCGCACGGTCGGCCTGTGAATCCCCACCGAATCGGGACCCGCCAGGGCCTCGCCGCTGAGTTTGAGCAACACCAACTTCCACGGTCCGCGAGCAGGGGGCGTCGGGGGCATCTACAACTCCTCTCCAACCTGGAAGCGCACGAAGCGCCGCACGATGACCTTCTCTCCGGTCTTGGCCAGCAGGTCGTTCAGGAGGTCCTCGATGGTCTTGGAGTCATCGCGGATGTAGGGCTGGTTGAGGAGGCAGTAGGTCTCGTAGAACTTGTTCATGCGCCCCTCGACCATCTTCTCGACGATATTAGCGGGCTTGCCCTCGTTGAGCGCCTGCTCCTTGAGGATCTGGCGCTCCTTGTCCAGGGCGTCGGCAGGGACCTCGTCCTTGCTCACCCAGCGCGGCTGCTGCGCCGCCACCTGCATGGCGATCTCGCGGGCGAAGCCCTGGAAGTCCTCGGTCTTGGCCACGAAGTCCGTCTCGCAGTTGACCTCGACGAGCACGCCGATCTGGCCGCCCGCGTGGATGTAAGAGGTGACTACGCCCTGGCTGGCCGTCTTGCCCTCGCGCTTGGCCGCCACCGAGATGCCCTTCTTGCGGAGGGTCGCGACGGCTTCCTCGAAGTCGCCGTTGGCCTCGGTCAGGGCGTTCTTGCAGTCCAGCATACCAGCGCCCGTTTGTTCGCGAAGCTTCTTGACGTCGGCTGCCGATATGGCCATCTTCCCAACCTCCTGTGAGAACGCGCGGCCACCGACCGCGCGGTGTGGTCCGCCGGACCGGGCCGCTCGCGGGCCGGGCGAGTTGCCACCCGGCGCCGCGGGTGCGGCCCGCCGTCTACTCGCCCTCGTCGTCCACGAAGGCGTCCTCGAACTGGTCCTCGATGAACTGGTCCTCCACGGCGGCGGCGGCCGCCTTGGCCTCGCGCTCCGCCTCGATCTTGGCCAACTTCGCCGCCTGCGCCTCGGCCACGCGCGCCTGGTACTCCTGCTGGCCCTCGATGGCCGCATCGGCGATCTTGCCGGTGATCAGGCGGATGGCGCGGATCGCGTCATCGTTGCCGGGGATCACGTAGTCCACCAGATCCGGGTCGCAGTTGGTGTCGAGGATCGCGATCACCGGGATGCCGAGCTTGTTGGCCTCGGCGGCGGCGAGATGCTCCCGCTTGAGGTCGACGATATACACCGCGCCCGGGTCACCCTTGAGGTTGCGGATGCCGCCCAGGTTGTTCTCCAGCTTCTCGTGCTCGCGCTTGAGGCCCAACACTTCCTTCTTGGTGAGGCGGGTCCACTCGCCCGAGGCCTCGGCGGCCTCCAGCTCTTCCAGGTGCTTGATGCGCTGGCTGATGGTGCGGAAGTTGGTCATCATCCCGCCCAGCCAGCGCTTGTTGACGAAGGGCATGCCGCAGCGCTCGGCGGCCTGGCGCACGGACTCCTCGGCCTGCCGCTTGGTGCCGACAAACAGGATCTGCTTGCCGCCGGCCACGGTCTCGCGAGCGAAGTTGTAGGCGTCCTCCATCAGGCGCAGCGTCTGGTGCAGGTCGATAATATAGATTCCGTTGCGCTCATGGTAAATGAAGCGCTTCATCTTCGGGTTCCAGCGCCGGGTCTGGTGCCCGAAATGTACGCCGGCTTCCAGCAGTTCCTTCATGCTGACTAGGGCCAAGGTGGCCACCTCCGCTTCACGGTCCTCCAGGGCGAGGGCATGGACTAGGGAGGACCGCACATCGCCGCGGCCGGCCGATAGCTCAGCCGATGGCGCTGGCGACGTTGCATCGTGAATTCGCCGTCCCTGCGCCGGGCGGTACGTCTGCCCGGACACAGCAAAAAACACTCCCCAACGGCCGCTCCTCTTGTGCCCTCGCCGGGCGCGGCTACGGGGAATGGTTCTGTGGAGGACGGCTTGCTCTGTGCAGGGCCGCGGTGCGGCCCTTCTCACGTGGGACAAAATAGCATACGTGGCCCGGCGGCGTCAACAACGCTGAGGCCGCGGGCACGGCCGAAGGCGCCGCAAGGCGCTACTTCTCTTGCCGTGGCTGAGCCAGCCAGGCGCTCTCTGTGTCCAGCGCGGCCCGGGCCGCCGCCTGTTGCGCCGACTGCTTGCTCTGGCCCTCGCCGCGGCCGATCGCCGTACCGTTGTGGACCACCTCGACCACGAACGTCCGCGCATGGGGTGGGCCCAGCGCTTCCACCGTCCTGTAGGACGGCGTCTTCTTGGTCTTCTCCTGCAAAAGCTCCTGCAGGGCCGTCTTGTAGTCAAAGACCGCCGTCTTCGCCTCGATCTCCTGCAGAAGCTGGGTGAAGATGTCCAGCACAAAGCGGCGGGTGGTCTCCAGACCCGTGGACAGGTAGACGGCGCCGACCAGCGCTTCACAGCAGTCGGCCAAGAGGGAGGGCTTCTGCCGGCCGCCGGTCTCCTCTTCCCCACGACCCAGCAGCATGTGCGCACCCAGGTTGAGCTGCCGGGCCAGCCGTGACAGGGACTGCGACCTCACCGCGGTGGCCTTCATCTTGGTGAGCTGGCCTTCGGGCACGTCCGCATGGGCGCGGTAGAAGTGCTCCACGACGATCAGGTCGAGGACCGCGTCGCCCAGGAACTCCAGACGCTGGTTGGATGCCGAGGCCGGTAGGCCCTGCTCGCGGGAGAAGGAAGCGTGGCAGAAGGCCTGCCTCAGCAGATCGAGGCCGACCGTTGCGGGCAGGCCGAGGTCGTCGCGCACCCCGGACCAGTAGGCCTCGCCGTCGCCGGCTCCAGTCATGCTCTGCGTCGTGCGGTCTTCGGTGATGTGGCTCACGTGCTTCCCTGTCTCGCAGTCCGTGACTCCGGGCCCCGGGGCGGCGGGCCCGGCGCGGCGCTACTGTTCGTACCGCCTGGCGATGATGACCCCATTGTGGCCGCCGAAGCCGAAGGAGTTGTTCATCAGTGTATCCACGCGCTTTTCGCGCACCTGGCCCCGGACGATATCGATCGTCATCCAGTCTTCCGGGTCGTTGCAGTTGAGCGTCCGGGGTATCACCCCGTGCTCGATACTCAGCAGGCCCAGAGCCAGCTCGGTGGCACCGGTGGCGCCCAGTTGGTGGCCGTGAACGGGCTTGGTGGAGTATACCGGCGGCGACCCGTCATCTCCGAAGACGTCCTGGAGGGCCCGGGCCTCCATGTCGTCACCGTCGGGCGTGCCGGGGGCGTGGGCATTGACCAGATCGATGTCCTGCGGGGCCAGCCCGGCCTCTTCCAGCGCCAGCCGCATCGCCCGCGCCGCCCCGGTACCGTCGGGCAGAGGGGCCACGGGATTGTAGGCGTCGCCGCTGGCCCCATAGCCCAGTATTTCGCCGTAGATCTTGGCTCCCCGCGCCAGGGCGAACTGCAGCTCCTCGAGGATGATAACCGTGGAGCCCTCGGCCATCACGAAGCCGTCGCGGGTCTTGTCAAAGGGTCTGCACGCCGTCTCCGGCGTCTCGTTGCGGGTGGCCAGTGCTTTGACCGAGCAAAAGCCCGCCAGTGATAGCGGAGTGATGGCACCCTCGGCGCCGCCGCTGATCATGGCCCGGGCCGCGCCGCGCTTGATGATCTCGAAGGACGCCCCCAGGGCGTGGGTGGAGCTGGCACAGGCCGAAACGGCGGCATAGTTGGGACCCCGGGCACCGGTCTGGATCGACACCATGCCCGATGCCATGTCGACGATCATCATCGGGACGAGGAAGGGGGAAACACGGCTCGGACCCCGCTTGAGCAGGATCTCGTGCTGCGTCTCCCAGGTCCACATGCCACCGATCCCCGAGCCGATGAGCACACCGACGTCCTCGGCGTTGTCCTGGGTGATCCGCAGTTGGGCGTCGGCCACCGCCTGGTCGGCCGCCGCGACGGCGAACTGGGTGAAGCGGTCGCAGCGCTTGGCGATCTTGCCATCCATGTACTGGGACCCGTCCCAGTCAGGGATGTCCCCGGCTATCTGCACGTGGTGCTGGCCGGCATCGAAGAGCGAGATGGTCTTGATCCCCGTTCTGCCCTCGATCGCGGCGGTCCACAGCGCCTGCAGCGAATGCCCTACCGCCGATACGCACCCGATGCCCGTGACGACTACTCGATGTGCCATGGTATGGATCCTCTTTGTCGAGTCGGTGCTTGCCGCCGCGCGCCCGTCGCTGGACACGTCCAAAAGGCGCGGAGCCCCGGCACCGGCCACGGGGCCCGGCTCGCCTGAGGGGCGAGGTTTCACGGTGTATCCGATCCTGTCGCCGCCAACGACGGCACAGGGCCGAGCTCGTGCGGGCGGCCCAGGCACCCCCGAAGCGGGCGCGGTGGGCTGTAGACCGGCGGAAGCCTTCGCGACCCGCGTGCGGTGGCCCGGCCCGCAGGGGGCCGAGCATGAAGCGGCGCGCTCCGACCCGACTGCCCGGGGTCTGGCGCTGTACGCTCAAGGCGGCCGCCGGCCACCGCCCTGACTAAGTGTCGCGATCACCGGCGACGGCCCTGCCACTGCGGGGGAGGAAGGGCGCGAAGTGGGGCACTGCGACGCCCCGACCCGGGTGCTTCGCTCTCCCGCAGTGGCGGGACCACCGCGTCTGTTGTATCCCTGCCGAGCGACCTGGTCGCGCTAGTCCGAGGCGCCCTTCTCCTGCAGATAGCGCACCACATCGCCAACGCTGCGGATGCTCTCGGCGTCCTCCTCGGGGATCTCCACATCGAACTCGTCCTCGAGGGCCATGACCAGTTCCACGATGTCCAGAGAGTCCGCGCTCAGATCGCCGTCGAAGGTGGCGCTCTCGGTTACCTTGCTCTCGGGGACCGACAACTCGCGGACGATGACTTCCTTGACTTTCTCGAACAGAGCCATTCTTATATGCTTCCTTTCGTACGGTCCTGCAGCCGAGGCGCACTGCTTGTCCTCGGTCCGGTGCAGAATGGGCCGATCATAGCTCGGCCACTGACGGCGTGTGCTCGCGGGCCTGTAGGTACGGCCGGTCCGGCTCCTGTCATCCTGAGCATCCATCTCGCGCCGCGAGAGAGCGAACAATCTCGCTGAATGCCGGGGGATTCCTCGAGCTGCTCTTGCCGGGAGCGGGCGCTGTCGGCATGACATTGCCGGCAAATGCGGGGTTCTCGGCCACACCTCTAGCTGCCCCGCTGGTCACGGTGTGTCTTGCTGCCTGCGACCGACGGCGAATGAAGGTCTCCGCGTGGCACGGCTACATGACCATGCCACCACAGATGCTGATCACCTGCCCCGTCACGTATGACGACCTGGGTCCGGCGAGGAAGGCCACGACGTTGGCCACATCCTCCGGCGTACCCGGACGCCCCAGAGGGATGTTTGTGAGCCAGGCATCTCGAGCTTCCTCGCTGAGCTCCTCGGTCATCGGGGTCTCGATGAAGCCCGGTGCCACGGCGTTGCAGTTGATGTTGCGCCCCGCCAGCTCCTTGGCGGTGGTCTTGGTCAGGGCGATGAGACCGCCCTTGGAGGCGGAGTAGTTGGCCTGGCCGGTGTTGCCGATCAGACCGACCACCGAGGCGATGTTGATGATCCGCCCGCTCTTCTGCTTCATCATGGGGCGGGTGACCGCGCGGGTGCACAGGAACGCGCTCTTGAGGTTGACGTTCAAGACCAGGTCCCACTGCTCTTCCTTCATGCGGACCAGCAGGCCGTCCCGGGTGATGCCGGCATTGTTGACCATGATGTCCACCTGGCCGAAGTGGTCCATGGCCGCGTCCACCATGGCGTTGACGTCATCTTCCTTGGCCACGCTGCCCAGGGTCACCAGGGCCCTGCGCCCCAGGGACTCGATGTGGGCCGCGGTCTGTGCCGCGGTCTCCTCCACCAGGTCATTGACCACGATGTCCGCGCCGTCCCTGGCCAGTGTGTCGGCGATGGCGCGGCCGATCAATCCGCCGCCGCCGGTGACGATGGCGATCTTGCCCTCAAGACACATTAGGTTTCCTCCGAGTGATCCGGCACCCGCCCTGGCCGACAGACCGGACCGGACAAATGCGCAGGCCTCAGCCGAGCACGTCCAGGACCGCCTGCAGCCTATCGAGATCATCGACTGAGTACGTCGTCACGCCGTCGTCGATGCGCGGGATCATCTTGCTCAGCACCGTGCCGGGTCCCAGCTCCACGAAGGTATCCACGCCCTCGGCGATCATCCGACGCACGCTGTCCTCCCAAAGGACGCTGCCGGTGATCTGTGCCACCAGGGCGCAGGAGATGCCTTCAGCATCCGTGCGCGGTGTGGCGTCGACATTCGACACCAGCGGCACCGTGGCATCGACGATCCTAGCCCCGGCGATGTGGGGCTTGAGTTGCTCCACTACCGGCGCCATCAAAGGCGAGTGGAAAGCGCCGCTGACCTTCAGCGGCACGATGCGCGCGCCCCGCTCTCTGCCGATCCTGCGCGCCGCCGCCACGGCCTCCGCGGTGCCCGAGATGACGATCTGCCCCGGGCAGTTGTAGTTCGCGACGACAATCTCGCCCTCTGCCGAGGCGTCCTGCACCAGCCGGGCCACCTGGTCGCGCTCCATGCCGATGGCCGCCGCCATGGCGCCGCCCACCTGCTCGCCCGCTCGGGCCATCATCTCTCCCCGGGTCCTCACGAGCCGGGCCGCGGTTGCCAGGTCGATGCACCCGGCCGCCAGGAGTGCTGAATACTCTCCCAGGCTGTGCCCCGCCACCATGGCCGGGCCGCTCTCGTGTCTCTTGCGGAGCGCGGCAAAGGCCGCCACGCTGTGGGCGAAGATGGCCGGCTGCTGGATCTCCGTGGGCGTTAGCGCGGCCGCATCATCGCCGAACATGATGTCGGTCAGCGAGAACCCCAGGGCTTCGTCCACCACCCCGAATACGTCGCGGGCGATGGCCGACCGTTCATGGAGGGCCCTGCCCATTCCCGCGCCTTGCGAGCCCTGTCCGGGGAAGATGTAGGCGATCATGGTTGTGATCCTGTGAGAGTGTCGGTGGCGAGACGGCCGCCGGCGGCGCTGCGGCGCGGCCGCGGAGCCGTTCTGGAGCGGCCGAACAGGGGCGGGCCGGATGGGTCTCGTCGCCGCTTGTCGGCGTCACCCATTTGGGCCGCTCCGGGTGCCCGCTCAGGCATCCGACGTCGCAGTGCTATAAGTGCGGCCGGGTATCCCGCATTCGCCCGGAATGTCCTTCTGAGGGCGTCCGCTCCCAGAGGGAGCAGCTCGAGGAATCTCCCGGCGTTCAGCGAGATTCTTCGCCCAAGCGTCGCAAGCTCGA
>Ga0334883_1001655_pt1 | contig 31586 bp, 18 predicted proteins | sample GraSluR1_MG_6_FD_207230 | JGI IMG/M metagenome (GOLD analysis project Ga0334883, IMG submission 207230) | Sludge microbial communities from methane-producing bioreactor in Wageningen University, Netherlands - Granular Sludge_09_05-R1 | ecosystem: Engineered > Bioreactor > Anaerobic >...
ACCTGTGGCTATGACAACCTATCGCGGGACTTCAACGTGTTCCTGGTGGGTGACGCGACGATGGCGACCTTCCCGGGCAGCACGACGCCCCGCTTCGCCACCCAAGTCGCGGTGCTCAATGCGGGCCTCAGCCAGTTGGTGACTCAGGCCGGCTGGGTGCGGACGGAGTAGAGGGAGGCCGACGGTCGCGATCGGGCCTGAGGCCCGCTTTGACCTTGACCGGTCGTTCGGCACCGAGTTGGCGGCCGGAACCATGGCCGGAAGTCGACGTGCGTGTCTTCCTGAAGGGCATCCGCGATAGGGCCTCGGATCGGACGTCCGACTGCGACGCGGTCTGCTTTCCGGTCCACGCTCCGTCCCCGAACAAGATGCGCCGGTGTGCCGCATACATCCGCAGGAGGACTACGGGCCTCCCGGCCATCATGGGCGGGTCCCAAGTGAGCATGTTCCCGGACACGGTGCCGGATACGTGCGACTTGGCCGTGCGCTGCGGGGGGGATGGGGTGCTCCCGGAGTTGCCGGCGTGCCGTGCCGCGGGCTCCGATTCCCGGGGCCTGGCCGGGGTCTCGTTCATCAAAGGCGGCGAGGTGCACCACAGTCCGACTCGGGTGCCTCCGGCGGGTCCGGACATCGACCCGGAGCTCAGCAGACGCCCGGCGGTCCGGCCGCCCGCGGCGCTCCCGGCCGCAGACGCAGACGCCGGAACGGGCGGCTGCGACACATGCCGGCACCGTCCCGCCCGGCGCCATGTCTCCCGGAGGCCTCTGTCCATGAACCGACATCTTACATGCCGTCTCTTGAGCCTCTCCCTCGCGCCGGCCGTGGCGGCTCTCCTGCTGTCCACGGACGCCCGGGGCCTGGACCTCGTCGCCGAGGGAAGACCCGTGGCCACCATCGTCATCCCCGACGAGGCGCTGCCGGTGGTCCGGGCGGCGGCCGAGGAGCTGCAGTACCATGTGGGCAAGTCCGCCGGGGCCGAGCTGCCCATTGTGAAGGCCTCCGCAGCCCCGGAGGGTCCGGGGCTCGTGTTTCTCGGGCCATGTCCGCAGACCGCCCGGCTCGGCCTGAATGTGACCGCTCTGGAGCCCAATGGGTCCTTCATCCGGACCGTGGACGGCAATCTGCATCTCCTCGGCGACGACACGGACGGGCAGCCCTTCTGGGTGCAGCATGAGAACAGGACCCGGGTCGGGACGTTGTTCGCCGTGTACGAGATCCTGGAGAAGGACCTGGGTGTGCGCTGGCTGTGGCCGGGGCCACTGGGTGAGGTGATCCCGCGGCATGAGAGCATCACTCTTTCGCCGATTGACCGGACGCCGACACCCCCCTTCGTGCACACCCGCTGGCGCGACGGCGGCACCTACTCGGCCGGAGCGCAGGGCTGGGCCTCCCAGGCCACGCGCTCGAGGTTCCTCAACGAGCAGGGCAAGTGGCTGCGTCGGCACCGCTTCGCCATGGGCATCAACATGGACATGGCCCACTCGTACACCGACTGGTGGGAGCGGTTCGGGCCGGAGCACCCGGAGTACTTCAACCTCCTGCCGGACGGCACCCGGCGCTCCGACCCCACCTACCACGGCGCGGCGCCCTCGCTGATCTCCATGTGCGTCGGTGAGCCCGGGGTGCGTCGGCAGAAGATCGAGGACTGGCTGGCCCGGCGCTCGCCACAGAAGCCGTACATCGACGCCAGCGAGAACGACACGCCCGGCAAGTGCACCTGCCCGCTGTGCATGGCCATGGACGTGCCCGACCCGGAGAGCCCGGTCCCCTTCGCCGAGCGCCTGCAGGAGGCGGAGAAGGCCTTTGCCCGCGGGGAGCCCGAATGGCCTCAGGCTCTGGGCTCGCTGTCCGACCGCTACGCCCGGTTCTACCTCGCCCTGCAGGAGGAGGCCCGGAAGATCGATCCTGATGCCGTGGTCATGGGCTATGCGTACGCGAACTACGTCAGGCCGCCTCGGGAGACCAGGCTCAACCCGAACATCATCATCGGGATCGTCCCTGCGTTGATGTTCCCCTGGACCGAGCAGAAGCGAAAGGCCTTCATCGAGCAGTGGGAGGGCTGGTCGGCGACCGGCGCACGCCTGCTGCTGCGGCCGAACTACATGCTCGACGGCCACTGCCTGCCGATCAACTTCGCCCGGGCCCTGGGGGAGGACCTCTCATTCGCCATCCGTCACGGCCTGATCGGCACCGACTTCGACTCCCTCACGGGCCAGTACGCCACGCAGGGCCTGAACCTGTACATGCTGGCGCGACTGCATGGGGATCCGGCGCTCGAGCCCGAGGCGATCATGGAGGAGTTCCTCACCGCCTTCGGCCCCGCGACCGGGCAGGTGCGGGACTACTTCGCCCATTGGGAGGACATCTCGCGGCAGGCCACCGACGAGCAGGTGGGCCACTGGGCGAGCTTCTACAAGGAAGCCGACGGACTTTTCACCGAGGCCGCCATGAGCCGGGGACAGGACCTGCTGTCCCGGGCCGTCTTGGCTGCGGAGGGGGACGCCGGAGCCACGGCGAGGGTAGAGTTCCTGAGCAAGGGGCTCCGCCATGCCGAGCTGGTCCTGGCCACTCAGCGGGCCTACCGGGACTACAAGCAGACCGGGGAGCTTGCGCCCTACGCCCGAGCGCTGGAGACGCTGGACGAGTTCCGCGCCCTGACCGAGGGCGACCTCATCGCCAACATGGCCTACCTGAGCTGGTCGGAGGCGAGCACCTGGGACAGGGCGCTGGTCAAGCTCATGGCCACTCCCGGCCGCGAACTGCCGGACACCTGGCTGCTCTCGTGGGACCCGGAGAGGATCGGCGAGGCTCAGCGCCTGTTCGCCGAAGACTCGGACACGGCGAGCTGGCTGCCCGTGGGCATCAACAGCCCGTGGGAGGAACAGGAGGTCGGCCGGCGCTGGGAGCAGGAGCACGGCCGACCCTTCGACGGCATCGCCTGGTACCGCAACCGCTTCTCCCTGGAGCCCGAGGACGCCGGGCGACAGGTGCGTCTGGTCTTCGGGGCCGTGGATGAGGCCTGCCGGGTATGGGTCAACGGCGAGCAGCTTCTGGACCGCCCCTACCCGTACCGGGGGAACCCCAACTCCTGGCAGGAGGCGTTCGAGGTGGACGTCACCGAGACGGTGCGCTTCGACAGGCCAAACACGCTGGTCGTCCGGGTCGAGGACAACACCGGCGCCGGAGGCATCTTCAAGCCCGTCTGGATCGTGGTCGCGGATGCCCCCGCCCCGGCCGAGAGCAATCTGATTGCCGACGGCACCTTCGAGGACGGACCGGGGGAGTGGAAGCAGAGCATCATGTGCGGCACCTTCGACCTCGCCATCGACGACACCGTGGCCCGCACGGGGAGGGCCTCTGCCCGTGTGCGCTGCACGGCGCTGGGCAACGAGGACGACGGGCGCAGGCTCCGCACCCGCGCCTGGGGCCGGTGGCATCGGGCGGTGGCCCCGATGGCACAGGACACCACCTACCGCCTGCGGGCCTGGGTGCGCACGGCCCCCGGGTTCGCGGGAACGGTCAGGGTCTGGGTCACCGGCACCACCGGGCAGACGCTGGAGGCCAGGATGCTCAACACCGACGGCATCTGGCGCCAGGTGACAGTACCTGACATCGTCCCCGCCGGAGACGGAGTGGGGCTGTATTTGAACCTGTTCGACGCCACCGGCACAGTCTGGTTCGACGACCTCGAGCTGCAGGCGCAGGACTGATCGTGGCGCCCATGCATCACCCCACAACGCGGAGCATCGCCATGCGATATGACGCCGCAATCCTCGTCGGGCTGCTCGTGGCCGCTCCGGCGCCGGCTGCCCCTGTCGGGCCGGCCCCCTATGCCGTCTCGGGCTACTGGATGTTCGGCCGTGCCGAGACGGGGCAGTGGGCTCCGGCCCTGGACCGCGTGAGGAACCTGGGCGCCGACACAGTGGTGCAGTTCGGCCCCGTGCTCAGGCACCTGTCCGACGAGGAACGCACCGAGATGGATCGAGACCCCGCATGGGACGTGGGCGAGGTCTCCCTGCTGCAGGCGACCGTGGAGCAGATGCGCACGCTGGACGAGCACAACGTCCTGTGGCGGGTCTTCGTGCTGTCGAGCCGCGAGAGTTACGGCCCGGCGCTGGTGGTCCGCCCGGAACTAGACAGGTGCTTCGAGATCGCAGACAGCCTGATCTGGCGGCTGATCCTGCCCTCCGAGGCCCCTACCGACCGCGAGCGAGACGTGACCGCAGGAGGCGAGTACGACGTGGTCTTCATCCGCGGCCACCGCTGGGATTCGGTGGCCGAGCTGCTGGACGAAGCCGGCACGCGCGACATGCGGGTCTACGTGGGCATGCCCTGTCCGCCCTCGAACCCCCAGTACCCTTGGGACCCGTGGCTGGAGATGATGCCCGATATGGTGGAGGTCTTGCGGCGCGTGCTGCAGGACTACTCACAGCGTCTGGGCGACAAGCCGGCCTTCGCCGGCGTCTATCAGAGTCGCGAGATCCCGGTGAACGCCCGGCCTCTGGCCGCCGTGCTGGAGGCGTACCGGCAGATGCACCCCGTCGTGCGGGCCGCTCTGCCGGACAAGGCGATCCTGATCTCCCCGTACTGGGACGCAAGGATCAAGGACGGCCGCGACGGTTCCACTCCCGAGGACATCCGGGAGGGGATCCGCCAGATCGGCCGCTGCGATGTGGACACCATCGCTCCCCAGGACAGCCGCGGGACGGGGAAGGTCGGGCTATTCTGGCCCCACCAGGCCAATGAGCCCGTGGACCGCCGGGTGCTGCCGGTGGTGGGCGAGGGGACATACGCCGAGGCCTACCGAGCCAACACCAGGGCCTTCTACAAGGCGGCGCGTCTCGGGGTGCAGGACCTCAAGAGAGATGATGGCATCACCGTGCAACTGTGGGCCAACATCGAGGCCTTCGAGCCCGGCGTGGGTGAGCCGTGCGGCAGCTTCACCGATTGCCAACGCACCACCAAGGAGCGTCTCGACCAGGCGGTGATGTTCGCCGGGACGGCTCCCTCCAAGCTTATCAGCTACATGTACGACAGCCTCTACACCTGCGAGGCAGGCCACGAGCTATCACTGGCAGACGAGATCGCCGCCGACCGGCGGCGCCCGATCGTGGCGGACGCGGCCTACGACAAGCAGGAGGGCGCCGCAGGCCTTTGCGTAACGGGCTACCATATCGAGGGGTGTGAGGTGATCTTGGAGTGGGAGGAAGCCGGCCGCGCCCAAAGCTTCAGGGCGCCTGCGGGCGCCGTCGCCTCTGCGGGGCCCGACCTTCCGCCCCTGCTGCAGACGATGCGCATACCCTTCGGCCGGCGGCCGAACCTGCTGGCAGTATCCGTCGAGGGGCCCTCCGGCCGCTCCCGGCATGCGCTCTACCTGCCGGCCGGCGGAGACTGAGAGCGAGGGTTACCACAGGGGGTTCGGCTTCTGCATTCCGGGCATTCGGGCTAACCGCAGCGGCCCCGACCGCGGGAGCCGGACGGCGTCCGGTCCCCGACCTCCCGCCGGGAAGAGACGCGCCCCGGCGCCCGGGCCACTCGACGGCGGCCGCCCCCTATCATTCGCCGATCGCCTCCGCGATTGCCGCCAGCAATTGCTTGATGTCCACGGGCTTGCGCAGACAGGCGGCGGCCCCTGCGCGGCGGAGGTCGTCCGTCAGGTCCTCCTCGATGCGACCGGTGAGCACCACCACCGGCGGCGGCGGATCGAGGCGTCCGGCCTCGACGATCACCCGCCTCCCGCCACCTCCCGGCATCAGCAGATCGCTGACCACCAGGTCGAAGCGTGCCTTGCCCAGCTCGGCCGCCGCCTGTGGTGCATCCGGGACTGCCACGAGGGTGAAGCCCTCGTTTCCCAGCAGATCCACGATCATCCGGCGGACGTCGCCGTCGTCCTCGGCAACCAGTACCCGCAGGCCGTTGCCGGACCGAAGCCGGGGAGACGAGGCCCCCGCCGGCTGCGGGGCCTCGCCGCCCGCCGCCCCGGCGACGGCGGGCAGACGGACCTCGAAGGTCGTACCCACGCCCACCTCGCTCCGAACCGTGATCTCGCCCCCGTGCGCCTGGATGATCCCGTGCGACACGGAAAGGCCCAGTCCGGTACCGGGCGTCTCGCTGTCTCCCAGTCGTCCCTTCGTGGTGAAGAAGGGCTCGAAGATGCGGTGCAGATGCTCGGGAGCGATACCGGCCCCGGTGTCCGCGATGGTGACGACGATGTCGCCCTCGCCCCGTTCCGAGGGGACGTGGGTCACCGCAAGCGAGAGTGTCCCGCCCTCGGCCATGGCGTGGCAGGCGTTGATGATGAGGTTGAGAAACACCTGCTCCAACTGGCCTGGATCGGCGAAGGCCATCCTCGCCGCGGCGTCATAGTGTCTCCGGACGTGGATCCCGGCGGTCTCCACCTGTCGGGAGGCGATGCTCAAGGCCGCCTCGAGAGCCTCTTCCACTCGGGAGTTGACGCGCCTGGGCTCTTGAGGTCTGGCGAAGCGCATGAGCCCCTCGGAGATGGCGGCTCCCCTCTGTGTGCCCCGCAGAACCGCCTCCACCAGCTTGCGGTGTTCCTCCGGACTGTCGATGGCCCCGGCGAGCTGAGCGCGTCCTGAGAGGATGGCCAGGATGTTGTTGAACTCATGGGCCACGCCGGCCGAGAGCTGTCCCACGGTGGCGAGCCGCTGGGCATCTTCGGCCTTCTTGCGGTCGGTGATGTCGAGCAGGGTCTCCACCAGACAGGGCCGCCCGGCCAGGGCAATGGCGGCCGTGGTGCGCAGGACGGTGCGCTCCTGACCGTCTGCTCGGAGCAGGGCGGCTTCGGTCCGGTTCCCGGCGGCCTCGGCGGTCGACGCGGACCCGTGAGCGGGTACGGTGACGAAGCGACGGTACTCCTGCCCGACCACGCTGCTCTCGCCGGCCCCGATGAGCTGCAGGGCCGCCGAGTTGGCGTACTGGATCAGGCCGCTCTCGGTGTCGACGATCATCACTGCGGCCGGGACCGTGCTCAGTATCGCCTGCAGGCGCGTCTCACTCTCGCGGGCTTCGCGCAGCGACAGTGTCGCACTGAGGGCATCGGCCAGCCGCCGCCCGATGTCCTGCAGCAGCGCGGTCTCATCGGCGGTCCACCTGCGTTCGTGGGAGCACTGATGCAGGCCAAGAACCCACGGAGCCCCCACCTTGGGATACAGGGGCATCGCGAGCTGCGAGCGCACGGAGAAGGTCTTGGCCGTAGCGCCCTGTACGGGCGCGTCAGGGCCGCCCTGGGCCAGCGGCTCGCCCGCAGCCAACACGGCACCCATCGAGCGACTCACGAAGGCGTCGGAGGCGATCGGCACCCCCAGGGGCAGACCGATGGGATAGCCCGTGCGGGTGTGTGCCACCGGCACGGTGAAGAACGCCGTCTCCGGGTCGCATGGGTGCAGTAGCCAGGCCCGGTCTGCGTCGAAGATGGACAGGACCTCGGCGATCGCGTCGCTGAGCATCTGCTCCAGATCATCGGTGCCGCGGATCGCGCGGTCGATGCGATCCATGCTCTCCAGGGCGAAGAGCCGTGCCCGCCGCGCGCGTTCCTCACGCTTGCTCGCCGTGAGGTCGGAGACCACCGCCTGTGCCACACCCCGGGCGGCGTCGATGACCCTCGAATCGATGCTCACTTCCAGCCACGTTCCGTCGGCGCGCCTGAGCTCTGTCTCGTGGCCCGTCGATCCGTCGCGCACCAACTGCGCCAGGACACCCTGGAGAGTGTCACTCTCGGAGGCCCCGGCCTGCAGCGCCGCCATCGCGGACAGGTCCTCACGGGCGAGCCCCACCAGCTCCGCCGCCCTGTCGTTGGCGTCCAGTAGCCGGCCGTCCAGCGTGTGGACGAAGACCGCGTCTCCCGCCTGGTCGAACAGCGCGCGGTACAACTCCTCCGCCTGTCTGCGCTCGGTGATGTCCACAGAGACCGCCAGGATGTGCTCCTTGCCGCCGAGAGTGATGGCCTCGGCGGACATCACGCCATAGCCGATGGTGCCGTCCTTGCGGCGGAAGGCCATCTCGCGTCTCCCGGACGCCGCGCCCGGCACCAGCTCGCGCAACCACTCCTGTCGAGCGTCGGGGGCGAAGATCCCCAACTCCACGGAGGTGCGCCCGATGGCCTCCTCCCGGGAGAACCCGGCGCTCTTGCAGAACTCATCATTCACATCCACCAGCCGGCCGGTCTCCCCGTCGGCCACGGTGACCACCGCCGGGGTGGCGTAGAAGAGCTTGGAGAACCGGGTCTCCGACTCGCGCAGAGCCGCCTCCACCTGCTTGAGGTCGGTGACATCCGTCAGCAGAGCGAAGGAGCCGGCCACATGCCCGGCCGCGTCGCACAGCGTGGTGGCGTTGGTGATGACGTGCACGTCGCGCCCGGAGCGATGCCTGAAGGTGACCTCGTACCGTCGTTGCAGGTCCGTGCCGATCCGGCCCACGGCGTCCAGGATCGTCTGCACCCCCGGACCCTGGGCGAACTGGACGGGCGACCTGCCGATGATCTCGTCCCGTGGGTACCCCAGCATGTCGCACAGCGACTGGTTCACGTCCACCGTCGACAGGTCGGGCCCGATGCGCCAATAGCCCTGGGAGGTGGTGGCGATCAGCGTCCGGTGGAGCTCGTCGCTCTCGCGCAGGGCTCTCTCCGCCTGCCGGCGGGCGGTGACGTCTACACCGATGGCCCAGTCGTACCAACCCGGAATCGGGTACCGGGCGGAGATATTGGACCACGCCACCGTCCGGACCGAGCCATCGCTGGCCACCAGGTCGCATTCCACATCCACCCCGTAGGAGCGCCTCTCGCCCCATTCGGCCAACATCCGTTGCCTGTACTCGGCGTCCGGGTACAAAAGCTCGCACGGGCGAGGCTGGCCCACGATCTCCTCGGCGCTGTAACCCGTGACCTGCTCGCAGTGGCGGTTCCAGAACACGAACCGGCCCTGCTCATCAAGGGCGTTGAGCATCACCGGCATATGCTGCAGCACATCGAGGAACCGGGAGGCGGGCACGGCCGAAGTGCCGCCCCCGGCGTGGCGATGGTACCCGTCGAGAAGGTGCTCCAGAGCTGAGGCCAAGTGGTCACAGAGAGAGGGGGAGATAGGTGAGGGAAGTGTGGGGGCGAGTCGGAGGAGGGCGGCGTTGTGCAGGTGCAGGAGGGTACGCGGGTCGTGATCTCCGGCGGCCAGGGACGCGCCCGCGGCGACGGCCCCCTCGGCACCCGCGGCCAACTCCCCGGAGAGCAGGGCCGCGATGGCCGCATCGTAGGCACTCCGGGCTTCGTCGAGCCGCATCGTCATCACCCTCGCGCCGGGTCCGGACGTACCCCGGGGCCGTGCAGTGTGGGGATCGGGCTCTCACGTCACCGGCGCCGGTGGCCTGCGGGTACGGCCCCGGTGCCGCGAGCTGTCGGACTTCTCTCAGGCGATGCAGGCCGCGCCCATGCCGACCGCCGGCCCCGGTCCGGCATCGCGGCCGGGCAACCTCCGGCGCCGTGGGACTACTCGATGCTCTCCTCAGCGTCCGCCGGCGGTGGCTCGGGCCTCTCCGTCTTCTCGGATCCCTCGGACTTGGCCTTGCCGGCCTTGTCGGCCTTCGGGATGGTCTTGGCTCCGGCCTTGTCCGGCGACGGCTTCGCCTTGTCCTCGGCACCCGGCTCAGCGGCGTTGTCCGGCGGCGCCTCATTGCTCACTTCGGGTTTGGGAGGTCCGACCTTGACGATTCTTGTCTGGGGCGAGTAGGTGTCCGTATGGAGACGCTCGGTCTTGATCACCTTGCCGCCCCGCTTGACAATCCTGGTCAGCGTCACCCGCGTCCCGTCGCGGCCGGGTTTGTCCACCTCGCGTCCGCCCGGCTCCACCTCCGAGCTGGGGATCTCCCGGGTGGCGTGGGCGATCGTGGCGATGCCGCTGCGCTCCAACTCCACCTCGTAGCGGTCCTCACGGCTACCCAGGATCTTGACCGTCATCGACGAGTCGCCGATCGAGCCGATCACAAGGATCGGGTGTCGCAGGGTGTTGCGGATGCGCAGGTCCGCCTGGCCCCAGTAGATGGTGGCGTCCCGGCCGGAGGGGGCGTAGTTCACCGGACGGGAGTGCTTGTGGCGCTCCACCACGGTGAGGTTTGCCAGCAGCGCGGCGTTGTAGACGGTGGTGGCCACCTGGCAGACGCCGCCTCCGGTGGAGGGCTCCACTTCGCCATCCACGAAGATCGGCGCCTCGCGGAATCCCCGCTCGGCCAGCCGCGGGCCTGTGCGCTGGTTGAAGGAGAGGACGTCGCCGGGCATGACCACGGTCCGGCCCAGGCTCTTGATCGCCAGACGGAGGTTGTGAGTCCGGTCGACCTGGGAGGGCCGGAAGCGGGTGGAGTACGAGGCCAGAACAACCTCCAGGTGCGCCAGGTCCTCGGCGCTGATGGCGGGCTGTTTGACCTTCAGCGCCACCTGGGCGGAGGTCTGCGCGGGGTCTGCCAGGACGGAGGCCAGCCTTGCCTGCGTGGCCTCGACGTCCAGCTCAACCCCCGTCTTGCCGGGGATGACGTGGACCTTGTCGCCCTCCACGTCGATATCCGCGTTCTTGGGAGCCCGGTAGACCTCGTCGGCAAGCTCCTTGAGGTAGGCGTCCAGTCTGTCTCGGTCCACATCCACCCGCACGGGAACATCGGCGCCGCTGCGCAGGAGGCGGATCTGGGTGACAATCTGCCGGAGCAGATTGCCCTCTCGCCCTACGCGGTGCGCGGCGGTCAGGGCTTCGTCCAGCAGAACCAGGCGGCCCAGGTCGTCGGCGGAGGCCTCGGCCTTCCCCTGCGCCCACTGTAGCGTGATCTTCGCCGGCAAGGTGTCCACCCAGCGGCTCTGAACCTCCGCCGCTGCCTGGCTGCGGGACAGGTTTCCCACCTCTATCCCCTGGATCCGTACATTGGGGGCCAGGCGGTCGCCATTGCTGAAGCGCCTGGTGGCCTGACAGGCCAGTACGGTGGCGGCCAGAAGCAGCAGGAACGTCGCCAGGACCAACCACAGGAACCGCTTCTTCACACGAGTACGTCTCTTCCGTGTCACCATCGTTCACCAGGACGCGTCGGGGGACCCGACCAAGAGTGCTCAGATCTTCCGGCCCGCGGTGCGAGCCTGCGTCGCCGGCAGTTGCGCAAGCCCCTGAGAGGGTCTAGTGCCTCCCCAACCGCGCCGGCACGTTCTCCTATTAGTGCCCCCACAGCCCCGTCGCCAAACCGGGAACGTACGGCGATTGCGCGACGGTTTCCGTGCGGGAGCGGCGGCGGGGGCGCCTACTCCAGCTTGGTGTGCCTGGCCCGCATCTCCTCTTCGGTCGTCCCGAGCCTGTGCATCAGTCTCATGACCATGCCCTCGCAGTGCACCAGCAGGCACTGCTCGAACAGCGATCCGGGAGGCTGTCTGGAGGGCGGCTCAAGGCCCGGTGTGGTGATGGGCGACCGGATCCACAGCACGAGGTCCACCACCTGGGCGATGGGAGACTTGGCGTGAGCGGTGATCGCCGCCGTCCGCGCGCCTCGGGTCGTTGCCGCCTGGGCGGTGGCGAGTGTCGTCCGGGTCTGACCCGAGCCGCTCCCGCACATGAACAGGTCGCCCGGCTCGATGGCCGGGGTGATCGTCTCACCCACGGCATGCGAGGAGATGCCCAGGTGCATCAGGCGCATGGCGAAGGTCTTCATCACCAGGCCGCTGCGCCCGGCTCCACATACGAACACCCTGTTGGCGCTCTGGATCGCGTCCACCAGGGCCTCGATCTGCGCCTCATCGGTCTGCGCGACGACTCTTTGGATCTCGCTGACGATCTGTAGCTCTGCATCATTCCGGGACATGGTCATACGACGTGGGGTGACCGGCGCGCCCGCAGGCGCCTGCCGGTGGCGCGGGTTTGTCCCACGCCCTCACCCCTATCCGTCTTCTCCCTTCTCTGCGGGGCGCGTGGTCACGACCACACACCGGTCCAAGTTCATGTACTTGCGGGCCGCGGCCTGAACCTCCGCCGCCGTCACTCCCTCGATCGCCTCCGCATATCGCTGCCCCTCGTCGTACCCCAGGCCGTACAGCTCGTCCAGGGCCTCCGAGAACACTCGCTGCCTTGCGCTGCCCAGGTCCACCTCATGTGCCGCGATGCACATCATCTTGGCACGCTCCAGCTCCTCCTCCGCCAGGGGCTCCTCCTGCACCGCCTCGACCAGCTCCCTGACGATCTGCTCCACCCTCTCCAGCGTCTCCGGCTGGGTGCCGGCATAGATCATGTTGTACCCGGGGTCCACTCCGCGCACGGGCACCATGTGGGTGGCGTAGACCAACTGGTCGCCCCGCAGCCTGCGGTGCAGCCTTCCGCCCGGGTAGTACACCCCCGAGAAGGCGGCGTCCAGCACGTCGAGAGCAAAGCGGTCGGGGCTGTCGAGTTGTGGCCCCATGAACCCGATGGTCAGGATGCCCTGCTGCTGATCCCGCTGCTCTTGGATCCTCACCTGCTCCGTGGGCCATCGCGCCGGAGCCAACTGCAGGGCGGACGTATCGCCGCCGGGCCAGTCGCCGAACAGGTCCTTCACGATCCGGTAGACCTCGGCCCGGTCCACGGCGCCGTAGACGGCCAGAACCATGGCCTGCGGCTGCAGGATCCGCCGGTGGTGCGCGAGGAGTTGGTCCCGGGCCAGCGCGGTCACGCTCTCCCGGGTGCCCAGCGGGTCCAGGGCGTAGGGATGGCCTTCGAAGAGCCGCGCCTTCATCAGGCGATCGGCCACGGAGTCGACGTCCTCCTGCTGGGCCTCGATGGCGGCGAGGGTGAGCTCCCTCACTCGAGCCAGCTCCGCCTCGGGGAAGCTCGGGTTGCGCATGCAGTCGGCGGCCATGCTCAGCAGAAACTCGGTGTCCTCGGCCAGTGCCGTGCCGCCGACGCCGAAGCTATTGCGGCCCGAGTTGGCGGCCAGCGAGGCGCCACGGTCTTCCAGGGCCTGCGCGATCTGCAGCCGGTCCCTGCTCGCGGTGCCCCGTGTCAGCATGGCGGCCGTGATCCCGCCGATGCCGGCGTCCTGCGGCGTCTCGTAGCGCAGCCCGCCGGGGAAGAAGGCCTGCACGCTCACCATCGGCGCCCGGTGGTCCTCGCGCACCAGCAGGGTGAGGCCGTTGTCCAGCCGCGTCTTGCGGGTCTGGGGGCGCTCTACCTTCGCAGTGTCGGCCGTGGGGGTGGCCGCGGTCTTGCCCGGCCGGCGAGCAACCACCGTGCGGTTGGTGTCCTTGAAATACTCGCGCGCCACCGCCTGCACGTCCTCGGCGGTGACCTGCAGGATGCCGTCCACGTAGGTGCGGCTGAACCCGGCGTCTCCCGTGCTGATGAAGTCACGTCCCAGCGTCTCGGCCCAGCTTTCCACATCGCCCTGCTGGTAGACGAGCATGGCGGCCTTCTGCTTCTTGCATCTCTGCAGCTCGGCTTCCGAGACGGGCTCGGTCTTCAGCCGCTCGATCTCGGCCGCGATGGCGCTTTCGGCCTCCTGCAGCCTCTCCTCATCGCACACGGCCAGCACGGCGGTCTTGCCTGCGTCGTAGACGGGGATGTCGGAGAAGCACTGGATGGCGTCCACCAGGCCCTGGTCGTCCCGGAGCTTGGCCACCAGCCGCGAGCCGGCGCCGGAGCCCAGGATGTCCGCCATCACGTCCAGGGCATAGAGGTCCGGATGGAAGAGGCTGACGGTACGGAACGCCACGCCCAGATACGCCCGAGACAGCGTGGGGTCGATCTCCTCGTTGCGGCGCTCGCTCATCTGCGCCGGCTCTCGGGGCAAAGCGGGGAACTGAGTGCCCGTGCGCGGGATGTCGCCCAGGCACTCCTGGAGCGTGCCCAGCACCTGCTCCGTCTCAACGTCGCCGACCACGACCACCACCACATTGTCCGTGGTGTACATGCGCCGGTGGAAGCTCACAAGGTCATCGCGGGTGATGGCCTTGAACCGCTCCGGGTACCCGATGACCCGGTATCGCTCCGGGTGCACGGTGAACAGCGTGCTCTGCAGAAGGTACCACATCTTCCTGTCCGCGTCGTCATCGCCCATCTGCATCTCCCGCAGGATGATGCCACGCTGGGTGTCGATGTCGCTTTGGTGGAAGGGGGGGAAGAACACATAGTCCGCGAACATGCGGATCATCTGATCCACGTACTTGGCGGCACTGACCATGTGATAGCAGGTGTGGGAGTAGGAGGTGTAGGCGTTGGTCTGGTTGCCCAGGGCCTCCTGCAGATTATCGATCTCCTCGGCCGTCATGGAACGCGAGCCCTTGCCCAGCAGGTGCTCGATGTAGTGGAAGATGCCGCCGCCGAGGTACTCCGCCTCATAGGCGCTGCCTGCGCGGACGTAGAAGCGCACCGCCGCCACCGGGCTGGAGTGCATCTCGTCGACCACCACGGTCAGACCGTTGGGCAGCGTCCGAACCACCGGCTCGGCCTGCGCCATCTGCAGGACGACGATCAGCAGCCCCAGCGTGAGGAGGCCTGCGCTCGGAGTGCGTGGGTATCGCCTCATGGTACCTTCCTTCCGTGCGGTCTCTGACCCGAACCGTCCGTCCGTCTGCGCGGTTGGGGGCCATCACAGACACAACGGCCGGCGGACCAGGGCGGCCGCCGGCGTTTGCGACTTGTCGCGGTTGCGCCCCGTGGTCTGTGTCGGCGACCGTCCCTTCTTCCGCGCGCACGGTGGATGCCCGGTCTGGATGACACAATAGAGAATAAGGGTGCGCTATCGCGCCGGGTCTGTCAAGCACATTTGTAGCGGCCGCGTAGGTGGCGGCCACACCGAGTCGCCACCCGGATCGCGGGCGCCTTCCTCCGAGCACGGAAGCACCCGGAGAGCTGAGCCGTCCCGGGTGCCTGCTGCCGACGGCCTCGTCTCCCTGAGCCCAACCGCCCCGCGACCTACCGCAGCTCCCACTCCCCCACGGTGGTGGACTTCGGAGCCAACTGCAGCGTGAGCTCTTCGCCCGAGGGCGCCTCCACCGGCGCCGGGCACACCCTGTCCGGCTCGGCGGCGGAGTTCACGTCATCGGCATTGGCCGAGGTGAGTGTACTCGCGGTTCCGGAGACCGCGGTCGAGCCGTGGAGCGAGACGGTAACCTCCATGCTCTGTGTCAGATGCAGGTTGGTCAGCGAGAGCACCAGCCGCCCGGCGACCGCGTTGTGGCTGGCCGAAACGCTCAGGGGCAGCACATGCTCGCGCCGGCCGTCCAGCACGAACTCATGCCGCTCGCACACCACATCGGCCCGCAGCGGGTGGTTCCCCATGTGGCGCTTGCAAAGGTCGAACACATGGTACGTCGGGGTCCTCCACATGGCCGCGCCATCGGTCTGCAGCAGGCACTGCAGTACGTTGACGGTCTGGGCGATATTGCCCATCGTCACCACGCCGGCCTGGCGGTTGAACACGTCCAGCACCACGGCGGCGGCGAGGGCATCGCGAAGGGTATTGGGCTGCCACAGGCCCCGATCCGCCTCCGGATGCCACACTCCCCACTCGTCCACGACGATGCCGATCCTGCGCCCACGATCGAAGTGGCTCATGAGCTGGCTGAGCCGGTTGATGGCCTCCTCCAGCTCCAGCGCCCGCGGGAACAGGCCGTAGTACTCCTCTTCCGAGAAGCCCGTACCGGGGCCACACTTGTAGTAGTGGTGCAGGGAGTGATGGTCCACCAGATCCACCCGGCCCAGATTGGAGAAGAACCCCAGGTTCCACTCGGGCGAATGGCCGCAGGCGATGAGCTCGATGGTGGGGTCGATGCGGCGCACATAGCTGCCGAAGCGCCGGTACTCGTGGGCATACTGCTCGGGCCCGAACTGCCCGCCGCAGCCCCAGTTCTCGTTGCCGATCCCCCAGTACCTCACCCTGTGCGGCACCGGTGAGCCGTTGGCCGCCCGCTCCCGAGCCAGGGTCGTATCACCCTCGTGGTTGCAGTACTCCACCCACTGCATCATCTCCCGCGGACTGCCGGAACCCACATTGCCGCAGATGTACGGCTCGGCGCCAACGTCGCGGCAGAAACGCACGAACTCATCGGTGCCGAACTGGTTGTCCTCCTCCTTGTTCCACCACACGTTGATACGTCTGGGCCGCCGCTCGCGGGGCCCGACGCCGTCCCGCCAGTCGTAGGCATCGGCGAAGCACCCGCCCGGCCAGCGGATCACCGGGCAGCGGATGGCCGCCAGCGCCTCGGTCACATCCTGCCGCACCCCTCCGCTGTTGGCAATTGCGCTCTCGGACCCGACCCAGATTCCCTCGTCAATGCAGCGTCCCAGATGCTCGGCGAAGTGCCCGTAGATATTGGGGCTGATGGTGCCCAGAAGTTCGTCGGTACGAATCGCCACGGATGCCTTGACCATTCCTGCCTCCTTGAGCCACGTCTCAATGGCGACGGCGCCCCACAGGGCGAGGCACCCTTGGTCGCTACACAGGCCCGGGCAGTTTCGCGCAAGGGTCTGCGGTGACCTCCGAGGCGGACGGCGGGAGGACCGGCGAGGGTCCCCGCGGCCACGACGAGGGCAGGCGAGCGGGGAGAAGGGATGGGGACGCCGGAGGGCCGCTCCCCCACGTGGGGCAAAGCGGCCCTCCGGCTCAGCATGAGCACGCCATCGCCGGGAGCCCAGAAGCGCGGCCGAGAAGTCCGGCCGGTCCGTTTCCTGTCGTTCTGAGCGTCGATCTCGCGCAGCGAGATAGCGAAGAATCTCGTTGAATGCCGGGAGATTCCTCGACCTGCTCCCTCCGGGAGCGGACGCTCTGGCAATGACAGCCCCGGCGAAGGTGCAGTCTCCGGCCGGACCTCTAGGCCCCGCCGGCGGGGCCCAGGTAGGCCATGAAGGCCGGGGACGGCTCGGCCTTCATGGCCTTCACATGGCCGTCGGCGAACGCCAGGTTGCTCATCCCATTGTGCGGGTTGTAGTTGTACTGCCCCAGCCAGCAGGTGCCTCCGTGCGAATCGCCGGCCATGTTGCAGTCACGCCGAAGGAAGTCGCCGACCAGCACCGTGTTGGCCGGACGCTCCAGCGACCCGAGCCGCGTATTCCCCTGCCACACCGCGCAGGTCGCCGAGTAGCCCCCATAGTAGCCGTGGTAACCGCGGCACTCATTGGTGTTGACCCACTCTCCATACTCCGGGCACACAAGCAATTGCACGTTCTTGCAGTACGGCTGGATGCGGAACATCCACCACTCGCGGTTGGCCTCCGCCTCGGTCGGGTACCCGAACCCGCCCGTGTGCATACTGATTCTGTCATCATAGTCCTGCGCGTACATTAGCAGCGCCAGCCCGATCTGCTTGAGATTGGACTGACAACTGGCCTGCCGCGCCTTGGCCCGAGCCCTGGCGAACACGGGGAACAGGATAGCCGCCAGGATCGCGATGATCGCGATCACAACCAACAGCTCAATCAGGGTGAAGCCATGCCGTTTCATTGTGGATCTGCTGCTCCTTTCGGATGAACCCGATTTAATGCGGCGCCAATAACAGGTAGATACGACATCGCAGGCAGTTTTCCTTTTCGTTGGTTATGTCTTTTCCGCTGCGTCCCGCACCGCCTCCCGTCGCCTCCACCCGAGCCGCCCGGCGATGGCCCGGCATGTAGGCGTGCCCCGGCGCAGGCCGCGCCTCCCCTGAGGCCCACTCCCGCCGGGAGGACCGGCCGCCTTCGCTGGTGAAGATGTCTCCATGAGATGCGCTCTGTGTCCTTTCCTGTGCGCCCTGTTGCACGCCGTTGCCGGCTGCGCCGCCCCTGTGCCCTCCGTCCTGTTCGCGCGCTCCGAGGGCTCCTCTCCCGGCAACTGGGGAGCCCTGCCCGCCCTGCTGGGTTCTCTCACGCCCAGCACCTCAGTCGACGACGGCACTCTCCCCGAGGGCGACCTGTCGCCCTACGGGCTGATCGCCATCACCACCGATCTCAACGCTTACATGCCCGAGCGGCAGCGGCTCCTGGACTACGTGGCCGGCGGAGGCAGGCTGGTCTTGTGGTTCGCCGATGACGAGCGTACCGACCCGGACTTCTACCCCTATCGGCTTGAGCTCAGCGACAGCGACCCCGCACAGATCACCTTCGCCGACTCGCCCCATCCACTGCTTGCGGGGCTCCGTGGCCGGACGTTCCGGGCCGATGCGGCCGGCGGGGACGTGGTGGCCGACTGGGATCGGGCACGGTGGCAGGTCCTGGCCCAGTCGCCTGCGGGCCCGGCGATGCTGCTTTGCGCCTACGGGCGGGGGGAGGTGTTGGTGGTCCAGTTCCATGGCCCGCTGTCGAGTCGGGCCGAGGTCACCGGGCCGCTGGCCGACAACCTCGTGGCCTGGGCGGGGCTGCCGCGACTGGACCCGGCGGACCTGCAGGCGCGCTCGGTGCAGGAGGTCATCCTCGCCGTGGCCCGTCGCCAGATGCGCAGGCTCCAGCCCGGCGAGCCGCTCCTTGGAAGCTGGGAGCAGGTGAGCCGGGCCCGCAAACCCGCGGGGCTTGCGTGGAGCTACCCCTGGGGTGTGACCCTCTACGGGATGCTGCAGGTCGCGGTGGCCACCGGCGACGGGGCTCCGGCGGCCTTCGTCCTCGAGCACAACCGGCTGGCGGCGCAGCACTATGACTACCTCCGCCGCCAGCGCCGAGTCTTCGGGAAGACCGCCGGGACTGCCGGGCTGGACCTCCTGATGCGCCTGGACTGCCTGGACGACTGCGGGGCCATGGCCGCTCAGGCCGCCGAGGCCCTCCTGCGCCATGATGCCGAGCCCACGCCGGAGCTGCTCGCCATGCTCGGTATCATCGCGGACTACATCACGTACCACCAGAGCCGCTTTCCCGACGGGACCCTGTGCCGGGGCGCCACACTGTGGGTCGATGACCTGTACATGAGCGTGCCCTTCCTGGCTCGGTGGGGGACGTACACGGAGGATCGCCACTACTGGGATGACGCGGCGCGCCAGCTCCTGCTCTTCGCCTCGCGGCTGCAGGACGAGGACGGCCTGTGGTTCCACGGATGGTTCGAGACCGAGGGCCGGCCGTCGCCGTGCAAGTGGGGGCGGGGGAACGGCTGGGCGATGCTCTCGGAGGTGGCCGTACTCTCGGAGCTGCCGCAGGACCACCCCGACCGCGAAGCGCTGCTGCGGATGCTGCGGCACCACATCCAGGGCCTTCGCCCCCACCAGGCGCCCTCCGGCATGTGGCGACAGGTGGTGGACGAGCCGGGGCTGTGGGAGGAGACCTCGGCGACGGCGATGTTTGCCTACAGCATCGCCGGGGCCTGTGCGAGAGGCTGGATCGAGCCGGAGAACCTGGATATGGCCGCCCGAGCCGTGGAGGGCCTCAAGCGGAAGGTCACCTGGGACGGCTCGGTGCTGGACACCTGCAGTGGCACGGGGATCGGCAGGGATCTGCAACACTATGCGCAGCGTCCGCGGCCGGTGAACGACGGCCATGGCCCGGGACCTGTGATGCTGGCCGGCGCCGAGCTGCTACTGGCCCAGGAGACCCTCCGAGCCGGAAGACGCTGACCCTCCACAGCGGTCTCCGCCCCCGACACCGCGGAACCAACCCCGTCGTTTTCCGCGCTCTGTCGTTGCTCTCCCTCGCCGTTCTCTGTCGTCCGCCGTGCATGCCGTTCTCCGTGAAACTCCGTGCCCTCCGTGTCTCCGTGGTCTGACGTTCGCCTTCTTGCTCTGACGTTCTCCTCCTCCCTCCGCGGAGATTGTGTGCTAATATCTGCTGCGGCCCGCGGTCGGTGCCCGCGGCGCCGGATGCACCACAATCCCCAACCTGGCTGGGACCACGGAGTGTCTATCGTGCCGGCAAAGCTCGCCGTCCTGGGAAACGTGAACATCGACTTCGTCTTCTCCGCCGAGCGGGTGCCGCTGCCCGGCGAGACGCTGGTGGGAGAGAACCTGCGCTTCGTTCCGGGAGGCAAGGCGGCCAACCAGGCGGTGACGGCGGCGCGCCTCGGCGCCCAGGTCTCCATCATCGGGATGGTCGGGAGGGACGCCTTCGGCCCGGCCCTGGTGGACAACCTCGAGCGCGAGGGGATCAACACCGACAATCTCCGACGCGATGACGAGGCCTCCACCGGAGCGGCGATGGTCGTCCTGATGCCGGATGGCGAGAACAGCATCCTCTCCATCCTGGGCGCCAACGACTGCCTTCTCCCCGAGCATGTGGAGGCGGCGGCCTCCGCCATCGAACGCGCCGATCAGTTGCTGGTACAGCTCACGGTGCCCCAGGAGAGCGTGGATCGCGCCATACAGATCGCCGTGGATCGCGGGGTCCCCGTGCAGCTCGATCCCACACCGGTGGGCCGCAGCCTGCCCAAGCTGTGGCGCCGCGTGTACCGCTCCACCCCCAATGAGACGGAAGCCGAGGCAATGGTCAAGGTCCCGGTGCACGATGTGGACAGCGCCGCGAAGGCGGCCAAGAAGATGAGGGCCCGGGGGGTGAAAGTCCCCGTGGTCAAGCTCGGCGCCCAGGGCTGTGTGGTCCTCGACGACGCCGGAGTACGCCTGATCCACGGGTACAAGGTAGACGTGGTGGACACCACCGGCGCCGGCGACGCCTTCGCCGCGGGTGTGGCCGTCCGTACCGCCGAGGGCGCCCCGATGGACCGCGCCATCGCCTTTGCCAACGCCTGCGGCGCCCTGGCCTGCACCGTCTTCGGTGCCCAGACCGGCCTCCCGCACCGGGAGGCGGTGGAGCAGTTCCTCAAGCAGCGTGGGGGCGAAGAGGGCGCCAAGATCGACTGGCTGTAGGGGCGGAGCGCGCTGCGCTCCCCCCGTCGCGAGTCACGGGTCACGAGTGGCGAGTCAGCGGCTGCGGCTGCGGCGTCAACGGCGAAGGCCCCGCTTTGCGGGAGCTACGGCGTCAACGGCTACGGCGCCGACGGTGGCTCGAACGCCAATGGACCTCACCGACATCCATCCAGCAGGGAAACCCATGCCGGCTTTGGCCTCCATCCGACACCACTCCTATCGGCCACAGTACCCGAAGAGGGGACTGCGAACGAGAGTCGGCCCGAGTCTGCCCACGTTGGTGCCGTTCGCAGTGCTTCTGTGCCTGGGCGGCTGCGTGCATCGAACAGCCGTGACCGCCGACCCGTCCGGTCACGAGGCGCAGACACCCGCCACCCCCACCGTGCTACCGCTACCCGAGCCCTGCCCGCTATCGACCGAGGACTACCCCTGGCCCCGCAGCGAGGGCTCCTACAGCCCGCTGGCGCTGCGCATCGCGCCACCGGAGGGGCTCACCCGCGTCGAGACCCCCGAGGGCAGTTGGGGACAGTGGCTGCGCTACCTGCCCCTCAGGACCGCAGGCACCTCCGTGCGGTCCCGGGAGGGGAGCGTCATCGTCCCCGGCGACGACATCCATCTCGGCGCAGTCATCGACATGGATGTTTACAGGCACCAGGAATGCGCCGACACCATCGTGCGCCTGCGCGCTGAGTACCTGCGGCACGCGGACAGGCCCGATGAGATCGCGTTCAAGTGCGGAGGGGCCCAGACGCACTCCTGGGCACGCTGGAGACAGGGCTACCGGCCCCGAGAGGCCGGCAATGGGCTGTCCTTCTCCCGGGTGGGCGAGCCGGATGGGTCGAGGAAGAGCTTCGAGGGGTACCTGGCTTCGGTCTTCGCCTGGTGTGGCACGTACCACCTGGCCACCGAGGGCCAGACAGTGGCCGCGGATGAGGTTGCGGTGGGTGACTTCCTGGCCTCGGGAGGCAGTCCGGGGCACGCGGTGCTGCTCGTCGACCTGGCCCGGGACGGCGCCGGCCGCACCTGCGCCCTGATCGCCCAGGGCTACATGCCGGCCCAGACGGCACACGTCATGTCCCCCGGCGGCGACGACCCCTGGTTCCGCCTGGACGACTCCGCGCCTATCGACACCCCATTCTGGGGTGCCTTCGACTGGAGCCACCTGCGCCGATTCGATTGATCGGGCTTCGCCAAGGAGGCCGTTCCCCTGCCCACCCGACGCCGACCCCCACTGCTCCCCGCCGTCCTTATCCTGCTCCTGGCCGGGGTCTGCTTCGTGCTGGGGAAGTACGGGGCCAAGGAGAGCGATTCCGGGTCGAGTCCGGTGGCTGTGGAGGCGAAACAGAAGGCTCCCGCCGCCGGTGGCCGGTGTGGGTGGAAGGTGCACTTCTCGCCCGCGGGCGGCTGCACCGCGGCGGTGGTGTCGGCGCTCGAGGGGGCGAAGCGGGAGGTGAGAGTCCAGGCCTACAGCTTCACCTCCGCCCCTATCGCCTCGGCCCTGCGGGCGGCGCACAAACGCGGGGTGGACGTGCAGGTCATCCTCGACGAGGCACAGCGGGGGGACAAGTATTCGGCGGCGGACTTCCTGGCCCGCAGCGGCATTCCCACCTGGATCGACGCCCGTCCGGGTCTCCAGCACAACAAGGTGATCGTGATCGACGCCGCCTGGGTGATCACGGGGTCGTTCAACTTCACCCGGGCGGCCGAGGAGCGCAACCGGGAGAACCTGCTGGTGCTGGAGGATCCGCAGTTGGCCGCGGCGTATGCGGACAACTGGGAACGAGACCGCGCGGCCTGCGAGGCCTACGACGCAAGGAATTAGGCCGGACCCACGGGCGTCCGGGGACCCGACGTGGGTTGGTAGAGCCCTCTGCTCGCGGGGCGCCTACTGCTTCCGCAGGCGGTTGCCACCGGGGATCGGGGCGCACGGCATCGGGTTGACGGGCTTCGGAGGATCGGCGTGCAGCCACCGGCTGCACGGGGCCGGCCGGTTCGGGTACAGCTCACGCGCCGCCCTGCGGCAGGCCTCGCGGATGTGCAGCGGCTCCAGGCCACGGCGGCCGGCGGCCACGAGGCTGCGGTAGCCGCCGTCGGTGGTGCGCATCACCGGGAGTGGCTGGCCATCGCGGAACTCGCGCCCGTGCCCTGGACGGGCGCCCTGCGCAAGCGCCAGGAAGGTGACTGCGGTCAGCGTCGCAACCGATGCCTCTTCGAAAACGCGACTACCGGCGGCAATGCTGTGCTCACGGCTCGCGGCCATCGTCTTCATCCCCTACGACACCACGGCTCGTCCGCATACTACCTTGGGGCCGACGGCACTTCAGATCGCTGCGGAGAGCCCCGTATGCCTGTGGTGGTTCGGTGGCGGTCGGCCCGTTGGCCACCCTGCCAGAGGTATATCGGCACCCCGGCGTCACTTCCTGACCCCTAAATGGCAATTCGTGTGCCGTAGCTCCCCACGCAAATGCCGGCGGCCGCCTGCGGAGGTGGGCTCCCGGGGGGAGGGTGAGCCAACCGTTCGCGCAGACGGCCACCGTGGTGCGAAGGCCGGATGATGGTATACCAGGCCGACAATCCAGGAAACGCGTACCACAAGACCGGCCGGCTATGAGGCGTGGCCCTCGCCGAGACCGCTTGATCTCGATTACGCCTCTTGCATCAATCCTCGGCACCGTACGACCGGCCTCGACGAACGACGGGGAAACGACGAGGGAAAGGCGGCGGAACACCATCCCTGCCTCTGTGTGGCTCGTCCTCCCTGCGACCGAATGCTCCCTCGGCCTCCGCGGTCCGGTCTTGGAGAGCCGGACCGTCCGCCGTCCTTTGCGAGGCGAAAGCGTCCCGCAAGTGCCGGGGCCGCCGCTGCCAGGTGTCCGGGGGGAGGGGGGTCCTGGTGGCGACGGCCCTGTTTTTGAATGGAGACCCGCGAAAGGTGTACCTGTCCTGTCCCTGCCACCCCGTCAATCCGCCTCGAGTTCAGGTTGTCCGGTTGGGGCGTGGTCTCCATTGCCGGAGAGCTCTGCCGTAGGGGCCCGCTCTCGCTGTCAGTGATCGGCAGCGTGGGGGCCAACTGGAACAACGAAGGCGCAACGTCTGGCGATGAAACTGTGACACCAGAGCCGTCGGCTCGCCCAGTACCAGAGACGACAGTGGCCGCCGCTGCCGAAGGCCACGGGGGGTGGGGACCTTCGGCAGGCGGCGGCCACTGTACGTTTGGAGAGCTGTGAGGGTGACCGGGCCTCGCCGTCGGCCCCGCTGATGCTGCCTGGTCCCGCCCGGCATCCCCAGGCTCCCAGTACGGCGGGAGGTTGGCTTGCCACCGGCCCTCACGACTTGTACATCGGCAGTCGGGCCCGGAACTGGACCAACGGCGCTGCAAACGCCGGTCGACCCGCATGGCACCACACCGTGCACATCCGGTCCATCGCGCGATCATTCTCCACCTCCGCTCAATGAACACTCGCACCTGATGCAGGGGGGCGGCGCCGGCGCCGCATCATCGGCCCGCCGCGCCGTTGGGCATCGCCGCGTCCCCGGGCGAAGCGCCTCCCCTCCCCGGTCCGCAGGACCCTGCCTGGCCCTCGGCGAATGCTGCCCTGTGCGCGAACACACTTCGGTCGCGGGGTGCGCCATGCCACTTCTCCTGCTCTGGGTCCTCCTGCTTCTCCCCAACTGCCACGCCGCCGAGACCGGACGCGATGGCGACAAGTGGACGGTGGACAGTGACCTGCTTGCCCTGTCGCTGGACGCCACCTCGGGGGCGCTGTCCGTAACCGAGAAGACCTCCGGCGCCACCTACCACCAGCCGCTGTCCACCCGGGACGCGCTGTCCTGTGGCGCCGGCGAGGAGATCGTCGTCCGCCGGGCGACGGGAAAGATCGAGCCCGACGGCCGACTGGGCGACTGGGCCCGGACGCCTCTGATGCCCCTGGTGTCCGAGGCGGATTCGCCCCACGGCCCACGGGCCGCGGTGGGCTTCCGCTGGGACGCCGAGGGGCTCTATGCCCTGTTTGTGGTGGCCGACGATCGCTTCCACCCGGGCAGTCGTGCCGACAAGAAGTGGCAGCAGGCGGACGCGGTATGGTGGTGGGCGGGGTGGGATCAGGTGGGGGTGATGCTGGACCCGGCAGACCCGGCGGGGTTCCTGTGGGGCGACTGGAAGCCGTGGTCGCGGGCGGCGGTGCGGCGGGTGGAGAACCTGGGCGAGGATGCCGAGGTCTCCGAACTACTGGCCGATCTTGCGCCGGACTTCTCCGGCCGGGCCGGGTACATCGTGGAGAGTGCCACGGCCCCGCACTTCATCACTCTGCAGCCCATGGAGCCCGGCCGTCGCTTTCGCATGGCATTCGGCGTCAACGACGTGGACGAGGCGGGAGAGGACCCGCGGACGACCTTCCACCCTGCCGGCTATCGACAGGGACGCACGGCGACCTATGCCGTGGGCCTGCTGGCCGATGAACGGGGCCGGGCACCGGCGCCGCCGCCCGCCCACGCTCCCTGCGGCGACGTGGCCTTCACCGCCGACGGCGCACTTGCCTTCACGATCTCGGCGGACATGCCCGAGGCCACCGTGGGCCGCGTGCGCTGCGAGGTCGCCCTCGACGACGGCTCCAGGGACCTGCGGATCGTCGCCACCCCGCTGGACGGCTGGGAATGGGGCATGCCGGTGGGCCGCGGGTTCCTGCCGACGGGGGCGGCCGAGTATGTGGCCGCATACTATGGCAACGGCATACTCATCCCCGCCGATGACCTTGCTCCGCCCGTGGACTATATGGGAGTGTTTGCTCAGCTCGACCTGCCCGCCGTGGGTGTCCTCGGCGGCAACGGCGGGGCGCTGTGCATCCTGCAGGACCACGACCACATGGCCGCCAAGCTCGGGCCCGCCACCTGGCCGGAGGCGTCTCGCCTCGGCATGGTGCTGATGGGAGAGACAGACAAGGGCAAGCGCCTGCCCGCGTACCGGCTGACATGGTACTTCAGTCCCGGCGGCGGACTGCCGGACCTGGCCGCCCGGCTCCGGCGGTTCTGCGAGGCCGAGGGCTGGGTGCGGCCGCTGCGGGAGAAGGCCGCGACCAACCCCAATGTGGATCGGCTCATCGGGGCCGCCAACGTCTGGGGCAGTTCGGGGGAGGTCTTCGCCCGGGAGGCCGCCGCCGCGGGCCTCTCCCGCCTGCTGGTCAACGGCTCCTTCGACGGGGCCCAGGTCCGCCGCATCACCGATCTGGGCTACCTGTGCGGCGAGTACGATCAGTACGTGGATGTGGACGACGCCACCGAAGACGTGGCGGGCGTCAAGCCCCTGCCCGCCCACATCCGCGTGCAGGCCGACGGGGAGTTGGCCAAGGGCTGGCTGACTTTGGACGGCAAGCACCAGTTCTACAGCCGCTGCTCTCAGATGGCCCTCGCCGCCGCTCAGCAGCGGGTTCCGCGGGTGCTGCGCACACATCCCTACAATGCCCGCTTCATGGACGTACACACGGCCATCGGCCTCCAGGAGTGCTACTCCGAGGCCCACCCGTGCACCGCCAGCGAGGACCGGCAGAGCAAGGTAGAGCTGCTCCGGTGGATGCGCGAGCAGGGCCTGGTAATGGGCGGGGAGCACGGCAGGGCGTGGTCGGCCCCCGTGCTCGACTACCAGGAGGGGATGATGTCGTGCAACCACTTCTTTAGCTGGCCCGCCGGCCATCTGGTGCCTGTGGACAGTGCGGACGAGATCAGCCCGGAGTATCTGGAATACGGCATCGGCTACGAGCGTCGCGTGCCCTTCTGGGAGCTGGTGTTCCACGACTGCGTGGTGTCCACCTGGTACTGGGGCGACACCATCGGCTATCTGGAGCGTGTGCGTCCCGACCTGACCGACCGCAAGGTGGCCCTGACGGCCCTGTACGGCACCCAGCCCATGTTCTGGGCAAGCTCTCTGGGCCTGGGTTTCGAGGGCGGGGGCAAGGGGCGCCTGACGGAGGCCTACCGCAACTGCTGCAACATCCACCGCGCCGTGGGCTACGAGCGCATGGTATCCCACGAGTATCTCAGCCCGGACCGGGCGGTTCAGAGGACGGCCTTCTCCGACGGGACGACGGTCACGGTCAACTTCGGCGCGACGGAGGCCACCGTGGAGAGCGCGGGAGAGCGGTGGACCCTGGCCGAGAATGGTATCGTCGCGGACGGTCCCGGTCTGCACCAGCACGTGGCGATCGTCAACGGGCGGCCACAGACCGCCATCGAGGCCGAGGGGTATCGCTTCCTCGAGGCCCGCGGGCAGAGGGTGGAGCGTGGCGGCCTCCGGTCCCTGGGGCCCCTGACGGCCCGGGTGCTCGAGCCGGGACACATGCGCCTGTCCCTGGAGCCTCGGACCGCCGGAGCGGAGCTGGACCCCACCCGTCTCGACGCCGCCTTCGACAAAGCCTCCGCCCGGCTGGTAACCATCGGCACGGATCTGCGCCCCGGCGATGACATCGAGCTGCAGTGGGACGGCGACTACCTCGTCTTGCCGGCCACAGGGCGATGGGCGACCTTCGACCTGCTCTACGGCGCCAGGGGCCGGGCACCGGACGTCGCCATCGCGCCCATTGGCCAGCCTCTGCGCGCCACCCAAGGTGAGATCTGCCCCGTGCCCGTGGAGCTGCACAACCGCGGAGCGGACGCCGCCGACGTCACTCTTTCGGCCTACTGGGAGGCCGAAGAGGACGCTCGGCAGGCCGGGAGCGTCCGTCTCTCGGTACCCGCACGCGGTGCGGCCCGGGTGACGCTGCCGCTTGACACCTCGGCGGTTGTCGGGGTGCGCGAGCTCGCCTTCGTCGCCGATAGCGGAACGCAGGAGTTCGACGATGCGGACAACCGTGTCCGGGCGACGGTGGCCGTCGTGCCCGTCGTGTCGGAGGACAGCGTCCGACGATGGCTCACCGTCGATCCCGGCGATGTGCCGCGCACCGACGCCGTGGTGCAAACACCCGTGGACTTCACCCCATCACTGCAGGGGCGTGCGCTGGACCCGGCGTCGGTCGCCGTCGTCACGCTGGATGCGCGGGGCGAGCCCGCCCGGGCGCTGCCCGCACAGTTCGAGCCGGCGGGCGACTTCGACGCCCGCCACAAAGCCGCCGGTACCCTCCTGTTTGTCCTCGAGGGGGAGACCACCGGGCCCGCGAGCTGCCTGCTCGTGGCCCGGCCGCTGTCCGACGCCGGCCTGCTTCCCGCCACCACGGCACACCTCGACCCCGAGACCCACATCCTCACCCGCGAGACCTATCAGGCCAACATCGCCGACGGCGCGATACGCCCGCTCTCGTACATCTCTGCACAGCGTGCCGTCGTACCCATGATCGGCAGGATCGTGTTCTCCTCGGCCGAGACCGGCTGGGGGGAGGAGGGCGGAGAGCTGCAGAGTCTGGAGGTCCTCGCTGCAGGGCCGGTGAGGACGGTGGTGCGGACGGTCAAGAAGCTGGCCGGGGAGCAGGTGGTCACGAGGACCTATGCCTTCTACGCGGACTACTTCACCGTGGAGGCCGCGGCCACGCAGCACCAAACCGGCCTGCTCAGCCGGGTGTGGTACGCTGCGCCCGGCACGTACCGGGACGATGCGGGCCACGTGCGGGACGTCGATGGAAAGGGGAAAGACGAGGGGGTGACGGGGGACTACCCCGACCCGAAGTGGTACAGCGTGCGCAATGACGACTGGGCCCACGCCTGCATCGCGCTGTCACCCATGGCGGGCCAAAGCTACTGGGACGAGGCGCCATCCCTGGGGCAACTGGGCTTCTCGGCCCCCGATGCCGGGGGGGCGAGCTACGCCCACATCGTGAGCGGCCCCGGTGTGCCCGAGGACTTCGCCCGACAGTGGCATGCGGCGCTCACAACGCCGATTGCGGTGGAGCTCCGGCGGTGACCCGGGGCTTCGCCGCCGTTGGCCGCGGCGCTGTGCCATGCGTCCGCAAGGCGGCCACGGAAAGGTCCCGTCACTGACCACGCCGGGCCTCGCCGGTCATGGGAACGAACACCACGGGGACCACCGCCGTCTGCTCGATCTTGCCATCGGTCTTCTGCAGGACGTAGAGCTGCTGGTTGTAGGCCTCGCCGACGGGGATCACCATGCGCCCGCCCTCCTTGAGCTGCTCCACCAGCGGACTGGGGACCTCATCGGGCGCGCAGGTGACCATGATCCCATCGAAGGGCTGGTACTCCGGCCAGCCCTGATACCCATCGCCGCAGCGAACCGTGATGTTCTCGTAGCCCAGGGCCTTCAGCAGCTTCGCGGACCTGTCGGCCAGGGGCTCCAGGATCTCGATGCTGTACACGTGGCGGCACAGCTTGGCCAGCACCGCGGCCTGGTAGCCCGAGCCGGTGCCCACCTCCAGCACGATCTTCTCCGGCCCCGGTTGAATCAGCTCCGTCATCAGAGCCACGATGGAGGGTGCCGAGATGGTCTGCTCCAGGCCGATGGGCAGGGGGTAGTCCAGGTACGCCTGAGACCGGGCCTCCGGGGGGACGAACAGGTGCCGCTGCACCAGGGCCATGGCACGAATAACGGGCTCGGTGCGCAGGTAGCCCGCGGCCTGTAGTCGCTCCAGGAGGGCAATGTGTGCCGCGGCGTACTGGTGCTGTGGCGGCGGCACGCCTTCCGGCAGGTTCCCGTCGCCGTTGGCCGAGAACCGCGCCACCAGCAATAGCAGCAGGCCCAACGCCAGCACGCCCAGGAATGTGCGCGCCAGCCGCCGCTTCCTCACGATCCAGGTGTGGCTTGCCATCCTCCCTCACCTCCGCACGGTATGGCCCTCTGCAGGGCCCATTGCCCTACCTATTGGCCGCGGGGCGACAGAACCCTTCCGGGGCATGCGGGGGACGGTGGGCTGGATGGGGATCGGAGCTTCCCGGGGCCGAGCACACGTCATCCGTGGGGTAGGGCGGGCCAGTTCGGGGCGCGACGGCCGCCCGGCTCGCCTGTCAGCGCCGGCCATCGGTCTCGTCCGCGGCCGACCGCCCCTCGGCCGCTCGGGCCTCCTCCTGCCTGCGCGCACAGTCGCCCAGCAGCCCGCCGGCCACGAAGACCCCGGCTACCAGCGCCACGGCAACCAACTGATACAGCGCCACACGGACAAACCCTCCTACAGCGGTGACGTTCGGGGGCAGGGCAAGCAGATGGGCGATGTTCACCACCGCCGGCCCCAGGCCTGCGAGCAGCCCCATCCACAGCCACATCCGGGTGCCGCCGCGAGGGGTGTCGTACCACCCGGAGAGCGCTCCGGCCACCAGAGCGGGCCCACATGTGAGCAGTATCGACGCCACCCAGAACGGGACAGGAAACAGCCACCTGCTCGGGGGACTGGCCATCATGGCGACCCGTGCCGCGAGGTACAGGGCCCAGTAGAGCGCCACAAAGGCCATTGCCTTGAGCAACTCGGCGGGCTGTGGCAGCCGGATCATGCCGGGGGTCTCTCCTTTGGGCCTGGGCTCGCTGTCTGCACGAGACCTTTGGGCCGGCACTCCAAGCGTCCATGGGTCGAGCCGACCCGGCGGCCGTCGGCGGGGCGCGACCGGCCAGATCGGTCTGCAGGGCCTGCCTGCCGGGTGTGTGCAGGAGGGTCCCTCGTACCTGGGCCCCGCGGCAGGCTCGCCATGGCGATACCCGCCGCTACCCGGCGGCGGCGACCCCGCCGTTCTCCGGCTGCGGATCGTGCCGCCGGCGCAGCCATCGCCCCAATGCTCCGCCAACCACGCAACAGGCCACAATCTCACACTATGCATGAACGCACTGGGGCCACATTTCGCCATTCCCGCGTGCGGAACGGTCGAAGTATTGCCGTTCTCCCCCCTTCTCCCGTCTACGCCGGCCCTTTGGCGGAGTAAGGGAGAGGGGGGCTGGGGGGGTGAGGCGACGTGAATCGGCGCCTGCCCGGAACCTGCATAATCTGAGCACAATGCCCGCCGATAGTGCGTAGGTCTCCCAACCTACCCCGGGGAGATGGGGGTACGAGTGCATCACGGCGAATTAGAAAACCACCGGCACCAGACCCATCAACACGCCCGGAACCAGCCAGCCCGGCGGCCCACCCCCCAGCGAGCCCAGGCGACCCACGAGCACCCCAACGAGCAGGGCCGGAAGCAGGGAGCCCAGAGAAGCCATCACGAGGGCCGGTGCAACCTGGCCCATCACGCTGTCGGCTTTGGCGCCCCCGGAGAGAAGCGGCCCCAGGACCACCACCAGAACCCCGAACAGGACGGTGTAGCCCAACGAGACAGCCACGTTCCGCAGCCCGGACAACCGTGTCATGACAGGCCACCTCGCCACAGAACGCTGGGTCGCCGCAGGCGACGACACCGACAGGACGGCCCTGGCCCAAGCTTCAGGTTATCCCTAGTATACATCCATTTGGCCAGCAAATACACATCCAGATCAGCAAAAAAGGACCGTTTTGAGACGCCTTCGGCGTGCCGCACCAGGCCGGGGTCATGCCCCGGCCCGCAAGCCTGCGATGAGCTGGTCCGAAGTCAGCGAATACTTGCCGAACATCTCCAAAAACAGCACGGCCCCGTTGGTCTGCGACAGATCCGCCTGAGTCTCGAAGGATTCCATCCCGGTGCCGCAGTCGCGCAGGAGGACAACGCAGTAGCCTCGTTGGGCCATGCGGATCGTCCCGTAGTCGCGCAGGAGGATGCAGGCGTTGGTGTTGAACCCGAGGTAGAACAGAAACAGGATGCCCCGTTGCTTGCAGTACAGGTGCAACTCCTCCCCGGTGGCGATCACCACGTCATCTCCCTGCGGCTCGGCCAGAGGGTGGATGGTCCGCCGCGACACATGGGCGTTGCGCTCCTCGTCACGGGGCTCGAAGGGCCGGGCGTA
>Ga0334883_1001665_pt1 | contig 31439 bp, 30 predicted proteins | sample GraSluR1_MG_6_FD_207230 | JGI IMG/M metagenome (GOLD analysis project Ga0334883, IMG submission 207230) | Sludge microbial communities from methane-producing bioreactor in Wageningen University, Netherlands - Granular Sludge_09_05-R1 | ecosystem: Engineered > Bioreactor > Anaerobic >...
AGGGGTTAGGGGTGTTAAGGGGGTGTTAAGATTGGCTTTGTTTTGCAAAATGGGGGGTGTTGGTGAGGGGGTTGGGTAGGGTGTTGGGGTGGGGAAAATGGGGGTTGGCTGCGATTTTGAGGCATTAGAGACTGTTCTCTTGAGGTTGGGGGGCTGGTTGGGGTTGTTGGCGGTTTTGTTCATTTTTTGCTTTTCCTTGCTTGGTTGTTTTGTTCTCTGTTATATTATAGCACGAGTTTGATGAAAGTCAAATATTTTTGGGAGTCTTTTTGCGGATTAGTGAGGGTTCTTGCGCGCGGGGGAGCGATTCACCTTATTGACCTTATTGACTCGATTGGATGTAGTGGGAGATATGGGAATTATGGGAGTTATGGTTGGTGAGGGGGAGGTAGATGATCGGGGTGTGAAAACATGGAGGATGCGCCTTGGGGCGAGGCTTATCTTACGGCGTTTTGTGGAGGGAGCAGGCGAAGAAGGTTGGGTTTTGTGCTTGACGGGGGTTGGGGCACTGTGGGGATTGGGGAGAATGAGGTGCTTATTTACTTGACGGCGGCAAGGTTGTGGAAGACAATTGAAAGGGATATCGCAGGTCGGCAGCATTGTGGAATGTGGTTAAGAACTCTTATTGACTGTCGATACTATATATGATATCATATGGAGGTCGCGTATGAGGAAGTGCATTCTCCTGCTGCCGTTGAGATACAACGACGGCAGCGAAGTGCCGAGCCATGTGATCAGCGGCATTCTGCGGGAGATCGATGAGGCGTTTGATGGGCATACGATTGCCGGAAAAGCGGAAGGTACCTATCGGATGGCCGATGGAAGCATGGTGACGGACCCTTCGCTGATGGTCTGGGTGGCGGTCGATTCGAATGAGATTGACGTTTTGAGAGCGATGGTGGGTCGAATGGCGCGGACGCTGAAGCAGGAGGCGATGTACTTCGAGGTGACGGACGCTGCAGTGGAACTGATCAGGCCGGGCGAAGAAGGTGAAGGTGAGTAATGGATCGTATAGAAGCGATAGTGGAACAGGCGAAGGCCTTGGCGAGAAGCACCAGGACGTGGGCGGATCTTTCAAATGCGTTGTTCGATCCCGTGGATGGTTTGGTGAGCCGGACGTTTGTCGATGCAAAGGAACGGGAGGAGTTCCGCAAGAGTGCGGTATACAGCGAGCTGCATGCGCTTGTGGAGCGCAAGATGCAGGCGACGGGTGTGGCTGCCGGGGCGACGCCGACCAAGAGCGGCAGGTTCGTTGTGCGGCTGCCGAAGTCGCTGCATGCGGCGCTCGAACGGGAGGCGGAGGCCGAAGGGACGAGCCTCAATCAGCTTGTGGTCGCCAAACTGGCCGTGCAACTGAGCACATTAGCCGAAGAGCGGGTGAGGCCGGCAGGTCGAGCAAAAGCGAAACAGAAGCCGAACAGTGCGGCCAGGAAGGCGGACAATCTGCCGAGCCATCGCACGCGCTCCGGGGCAACGAAAGACGTGACTGGCGCGCGACGGAAGAAGGCGTGAGGGGCAAGCCGGGGCGTGAGGGTTGAGATTGCCTTGCTTCGCGGGGAATTGTTGTGTTGGGCGGCGGAGGAATTTCGAATAACGAATTTCGAATGTCGAATTTCGAAGTGTGGGCCGGGGGTGTTGTGGAGGGAGCGGGGGAAGAGGGTTAGTTTTTGTGCTTGACTGATTGGGTGTGAAGACAGGCGGCTTGTTTGATATTTCAGTTGTTTTTGGAGGGTGAATTTGTTGCGGGCGGGCTGGGTGGTGGTATAATTGGGGTGCGGTAATGGGTGACAGGCGCACGAGAACAAGAAGGGAGAGAAACACGTCAGCAAACGCAGGCTTTCGAGACCTCCAAAGGGTTTGCGTCGGGGCATATAATCTGTTTGGAGTATACATTTGATGATCATTGAGGAAATTAATCTGAAAACGTTTAAGGGTTTTCAGGACTTCAGGCTGGCATGTTCGGATTTGACGGTCCTGATGGGTGAGAATAACAGCGGCAAGACCAGCATACTTCAGGCGCTGCAGGTGGTGTCGAGTATTCTAAGGTTCTGCTTTGGTGATGGAGAGGGGCCGAGCTTCGGACAGCCCCGATGGGATTATGACCCAATCCAGCAGTTTCAGAAGCTTGGCTATCCCGCGCACTTGCGTGAGGAACTATGGTTCAATCGCTTGATGTCCCAGCCGTTTGGCCTAACTGTGAAACTGTCTGGAGAAGTTGAAGTCGACCTGCAAGTGACTGGGCCTGAGCGTTATAAGATAGACGTGCTTAAAGCAGGAACAAGCATTAAGGCCAATTCTCTCACAGATGAAACCAGTCAAAAGATTGTCATGGATTTGTACCGGCGATTCTGTTCCGAATTCGTCCTGCCCGTGGGGACTATCACGCCTGGCGAGGAGCATTTAAATTATCCGAAATACCAGGAAATAGTCCGAAAGGGAAGGAGTTCTGAAGTGTGGCGAGGCAGCCTCTACTGGATACACAACGATAACAAAGAGGCGTTCGAGGAATATGTTTCAGCAGTCAAAAGATATCTGCCGGATATAGACATTTTGGCCCCAAGGTTGGCACACGACAATGCGGCAACAGTTGAGATCAGATTCAAAGACAAGAAAACGAGCTTGGACATACTGTCTGGCGGGGGCGGGCTAAGGACAATTATGAGCCTCCTTGCAAGACTTGTGTTCACGAAGCCTGGAGTGCTGCTGTTTGATGAACCCGACGCACATCTGCACGGTACACTTCAGCGCGAGGTGGCCCGCATGCTTATCGACTACGTTAGCGAAAACGATGTGCAGGTTTTTGTTTCCACGCATGCACCGGACTTTATAGCGGAAGTGCCATTAGAAAAGCTCGTATGGATTGACCGCAGAAAGAAGGAGGGCCAGCGATGCGAGGGGATCGGTAAGACCCTTGTAGAACTCGGGTCCATGTCGCACATCGATGCGATACGCAGTGTCGGGGCGGACAAGGTCTTGTTTGTTGAAGGCGACTTAGATAAAAAGGTCCTTGAGGGTTTGGTGAGGAAGGCCGGCCTGCAAACTTTGTTCGAGGATAAGACCGTGCTTATAGCCCGTCTGCCGGGAGGGAAGGGCGATAAGAAACATGTCGCCGCTTTTTGCGGATTTTTACGAAACGTGCTTGGGTACGATTTTAAAATGGCATGCATCACGGACAATGACTACGAGATTGCGGCAAATGGCAATGCAGGTGACGATGAGATATGTGATCAAGTCGCGTTCGGGCAACTGGAGGTTAAGGAAATTGAAAACTATCTCATAGAACCGCAGGTACTCTGCACTGCCGCGAAGACAGACGCAAGAAGGCAGACCGATCAAGGTGCAAAAACGGTCAGCACTCCTTCACTTAAGGAAATAGAAAAGAAGCTTGCTGAGGTATGCGAAAAAAAAGCAATCCGGGATGCGGTAAAATATCAGATGATGCAGCAGTTCATGAACATGCAGAATGCCTCGCTGAGTAACGCAACGGGTCTGCAGAAGGCAGAGGAAGCTTTTGATGTCAAGTGGAAGGATTTTGATTGGAGGATTCGTCACTGTTCGGGCAAGCAGGTTCTGAAGGTGGTCAGGGAATGGATGAAGAGCGAATACGGGCTTTCGCTCTCCAACAGAGTGTTGCTAAAAGCCGTGAACGACTGTCCGCCAGATGTTGAAAGGATTGCCAAGAACATCTGTGAGCACTTCTATGGTTAGTAGTGAGTTTTGGGTATGCGCAGGTGAGGAGATTGCGGGGTAGTGTTGCTTCGTGGACGTTGGACTATGTGGATACGCGTGGACTACGTGGACCCCGGCGAGCCGGGATAAACTTTGTGGACGCGGGTGGACGTTGGACTACGTGGACACACGTGGACGACATGGACGTTGGACGGCGTGGACACACGTGGACTACGTGGACGTTGGAATCCGGCGGGACATGGACGGTTGGACGCGTGGACGCATTAGGAGCGAAGGAAGGGAGGTCGACCGGTATGAAGCGGCGACGTGCTGTTATTTTGGTGCTTTTGGCGGCGATGGTTTGCCCGTACGCGATTTTTGTTGTGGGCAGGATGCTGATGCGGCTGAACGACTTGCTGCCGGAGTCGGCTTATTGTGCTTTGAGTAGTGCGCTGCACAAGGAACTGAATGGATACTACCGGGAGAACGGAAGGTATTCGGAAACGTTGAATGCGGCGGTGGAACGGTTGGGGGAACTGGAGAAGTATGAGGGGGTGACGGCAGATATGCTGCGCAAGTTTAAGTACGAGGCGTGGGGTGATGGGTGCTTTCTTTGGTGCCCGGAGAGGGTGACGTATATGCGCAGAGGCAAGGTTGTGATGACGGACGGGGGCTGATGTGGTCACGCGGGCGCACGGACTTGCATGGACCAATGCACTTGATGGACTTGCTGGAGTTATGTTGGGGAGGCTTTGTTATGGTGCAGCGGGGGAATGGTTTTACGCTTGTTGAGGTGCTGGTTGTTATGGCGGTTGTTGCGATGCTGCTGGGCGTGCTTGGGCCGGCGGTTGGACGAGCGAAGGAACGGGGGCGGCGGACGGTATGTGCGAATCAGGTTCGGCAGTTTATTGTGGCGATCCATGCGTATGCGAGCGAGAACGATGGACGGCTGCCGAGCGGGTTGTCGGATAAAGGCGAGGACGAGCATACGCCGGTGCTTTCCAGGGCAATGTATGAGGCGCTGACGGGCGAAAGCGGCGATATCAGGTTCTTGATGTGCCCGTGGCTTCGAGATCCTTTTACGAATCCCGACAGTTGGTATTACCAGAAGTACGGGGACTACGGGTATCTGTTGGGCTACAACTATTTGGGGGGGCACGGGGGGACGCCGTGGGCGTTGATGCCACCAGCCACGCGCGAATGGATGAGCCCGCAGACCATCAGCGACCGGGGGACATTAGCTGCGGTGACGGAACTGAATGCGTGGACGACAGGGGAACACGTGACATTTGCGCCGCACGGGAAGCGTGGGCCGATTCATGATTACACCAGCCCATGGTCGGGAGGGATACCGCCGAACGAGATCGGCGCGGAGGGGGGGAATGTGGGGCTCTTGGATGGTTCGGCGTCATGGAGGGATATTGGCGACATGCAGGTGTATTCGGGGTCGCGGCATCAGAGTGGACATTCTTGCTTTACGATGTGGTAGAAGTCGGGGCGGAACTTGAGAGGAGAGGTGAGGTATGTGGAAGGAGTTGATTGTTGGAGGGCCGGTGGGGATGGCGTGTTTTGCGTCATAGTGCCGGTGACTGCCATGCGTCCACCCGTCGGGTGCGAGACAGGTGGCGGGTGCGGTTGGAGCGGCCCTGGTGGTTCTTATTTTTGTTTTTGGAAGGCTTTTTTGCAGGCTTGTGGGCCGCCTACTATTGGGAGGGTTATTTGGGTTGCGTCGAGGTCGATTGTCAGTTCGGTGCCGGGGTCTGGGCGGAGGGTGTAATCGTGGTCGCTGGAGAAGATCATGAGGCCGATTTGCCGGCCTTCGGGGATGATCTGGTCGTCGGGCTGGAGATCGAAGGCTACCTTGTAGAACGTTCCGGGGACGAGGGGTTTGCTTTTTTGGATCGAGCGGTGGTTTTGGGGGTCGGCCCAGCCGCGTGTGATGATGTTGTCGGTGATTTTTGCATTTCGGTCGGTCTTCCAGGGGAGCGCGACCAGCCAGACGGAGAGGTTGGCGGCGGGCTTGTTGGAGGCGAGTTTGATGGATACGCGGGGGAGGCCCGAGATGTGGAGGGGATGCTGCAACGTTGGGGTCACATACATGAGGCGATGATTGGTCCAGTCGGCCTGGGCGAGCACGTCGCCGGTGAATGAGAAGTTGTCGACGAGGGTTTCTTTGATTTCGGAGCGGGTTCTGGCGGTGGAGAGGCCTCCGGCCCGGGGGGCTCCGGGCGTCAGGAACAGCTTGACGGGTTTTGCGTCGGGATGTGGGTAGTCTTTGTAGGCGGTGGGTTTGGAGGGATCGTCGTTTTCGCGCACGATCCATGCTCGGTCTTCGGTGTCGACGCCGTTCAGTTCGCCGTGCAGGTATCGGGTGAACCACCTGTTCATCATGCTGAGCGGAGGGGGTCCGCCGTGGCCGGCCTGGTGGTAATAGATGCGGAGGGGGAGGTTTTTGGCCTTGAGGGCCTGATAGATTCGGAAGCTGTGCTCGGGCATGACGTTCCAGTCGTTGAAGCCGTGTGACATGAGTACAGCGGCTCGGACATTGTCGAGTTGATTGAGGTAGTCGCGGCCTGCCCAGAAGTCGTTGTAATCGCCGGTGATGCGATCGAAGTTTGCGAGCATCTCCTTGTCGCGGACCCGGCAGTCGCAGTAGGCGCGTTTTTCTTCGGGGCCGCTGTTGATGAAGTCGTAGAGGACGTCGATGTCTTCTCCGACGAATCCGCCGGGGGATCGGACGAGGCCGTTGGAGCGATAGTAGTGATAGTAGGAGGTGTTGGGTGCGACGGGGATGATGGCTTCGAGGCCGTGGACGCCGGTGGTTGCGGCGGCGAGCGCGAGGGTGCCGTTGTATGAGGTTCCGGTCATGCCGACTCGGCCGGTGGACCAGTAGGCGGCGACCTCGGTGTCGCCGTCGGGGGTGGTGTAGCCTTTTGCTCGGCCGTTGAGCCAGTCGATGACGGCTTTGGGGGCGAGGGATTCGTTTTCGCCGCCGACGGTGGGACAGCCCTGGGAGAGGCCGGTTCCGGGCGAGGAGGAATGGACGACGGCAAAGCCGCGGGGGACCCAGTCCTTGACGAGCGATTTGGAGATGATTGGGCGTTCGCCTCTGCGTTTGACGGGTTCGGCCTGTTTGCGTTTGGCGGGCTCGGCTTGCAGTTCTTGGCGCATTTCCCACATGTAGTCGTGGACGGGGCTTGCGGTGCCGGCGTAGTAGGGGCTGGTTTCGTAGATCACGTGGACTTTGAGGCCTTCGGTGTCGGTTTGTCGCTGGCGCGTTACGCCGACGTGTACTCGATCCAGTTTGCCGTCGGAGTCGGAGTCGAACTCGGTCTGGACCCAGAGGTCGTGGCGTATCCACATGTCGGGGTCTTCGAATCGCTTGACGATCTGGGTCTGTCCGTCCTTGATGAGGGGCACTGCGGGGTTGTTTTCGTCCTGGGCGAGTAGCGCGGGCGTCCAAAGCAAGGGGAGGGCGACAAGCAGACAAAACGGCCGCAAAGGTGGGTTCTTTTGGAATCTCATCATCCGTCTCTCCGTTTTAGTTATCGTGCGGTGGTGCAGGCCTATCGATCCGGCACCGGCCGGGCCCGTGGGGGACCGTATATATTATAATGCGGTGGTACCGTGAAATCAAGAGGCGGGATCGATGTTGCAGGTTGAACGCATTCTCCGGTGCAGGCGGCATTGGACGGCCGAGCAAAACCGTTCGGGGCCCCCAAGAGAGCGGAGGTTAGAGTCGGCCGCTTCGGAGGATTGAGACAGCGAGCCAGATGCCGAGTATTCCGGCGGTGATGTAGCCGGCGATGCCCATAGTCTGGAGGGTGAAGAGGCCGAGGACGGTTCCTTCCTGCGAGACGAGGAGGCTTGAGCCGACGAGGAGTGCGGCGATGATGAGGGCGAAGCTGATTCGGTTTGAGCTTCGGTCGAGGCTGTGGGCGAGGCTGTCGAGGTGTTCGTGGTGGACGCGGAGTTCGAGGTTGCCGCGGCGGACTTTTGTGAGGAGGCTGTTTACGTCGTCGGGGAGGCTGGAGACGAGGTCGCCTGCGCCGCGTACGGCCTTGCGGAATCTTCGGAGGACGGTTTTCGGGTCGAGGTCGGCGAGGCTGAAGCGGCGGGCGTAGGGTTCGAGGGCCTCCATGAGGCAGAAGTCGGGGTCGAGCGTGGTGGCGAGTGATTCGATGGTGGCCATGCTCTTCAGCATGAGGGTGAATTGTGAGGGAGGGTGTACGAAGTTGTGGCGGAAGAGGTCGAAGGTTTGTCCGGCGACGGCGCCGAAGGGTATGTCTTTTAGTTTGAAGTTGTGGTAGACGTCGAACAACTGCTCGATGTCGGCGGTGAGTTTGCGGACGTTGGTTTTTTCGGAGAGCATGTTCTGCCGCTCGAAGCATCTGACGATGTTGGCGGCGTCGCGTTCGACTATTGAGAGTACGATTTCGTTGAAGAGTCGGCGATCCTGCGAGGAGAGTCTTCCGACCTGTCCGAAATCGATGGGTGCGATTACGTTTCCGGGGAGGAGGAAGAGGTTGCCGGGGTGGGGATCGGTGTGAAAGAAACCGTATTCGAACATTTGCTTGAGGACGAATTGAGCGCCCCTTCGGGCGACCTCTTTGGGGTCGAAGCCTTGCTGGATGATGGCGGTTCTTGCGGCGGGCTTGACGCCGTCGATGTATTCCATAGTGAGTACGGATTCTGAGGAGCAGTCTTCGTAGACAGCGGGGACGTGGACGGTGGGGTCGTCGGCGAAGAGCCTGGCGAAACGGATCTGGTTGCGTCGTTCGTTGGCGAGGTCGGTTTCCTTGAGTATTGCGTCGAGGAGGCTGTCCATCATCTGCTCGATGTTGATGGTTTCGTGGCGGAAGAGGAGGCCGCGAAAAAGTGCGGAGAACTCGCGGAGGATTTGGCATTCGGTGCGGACGGTTCTTGCGATGTGGGGGCGGCATATTTTGACGGCGACCTGGGAACCGTCGGGGATTACGGCTCGGTGTATCTGGGCGATGCTTCCGGCGGCGATGGGCTGTTCGTCGAAGCGGGTGAAGAAGTCTTCAATTTTGCCGCCGAGGGACTTCTGGGCGGCGGTGATGATGTCTTTGGCGGGTACGGGTGGTACATGGTCCTGGAGGAGCTCGAGTTCCTGGATGTATTCCGGGGCGACCAGGTCGGGGCGTGTGCTGAGGAGCTGTCCGAACTTGACGAAGGTTGGGCCGAGCTCTTCGAGGGCGTGCCTGATCCTTGCGGGTCGTGCCTTATCGGGTTCGGATGGGGTTTTTGGCGGTTTTTTGCGGCGGGCGGGGAAGCGGCTGCGCAGATTGTCGGCGACTTCTGCGAAGCCGTACTTAGCCAGGACGGCTGCGACGTGATGGTAACGCTTCAGCCGGTCCAGAGCGGCCAGCGCGCTGGGGTTAGTCCGTCTCACAGGGCGACGCCTGTTTTGCAAGGAGCAGGTCGAGTTTGTTTTCGATGCGTTTGAGGTCTTCAAGCGTTGCGATGCCGGCCTGCTGGACGGCTTCATGGACCTGTTTGCTTATGAGCTTTTCCAGTTCGGAGCGGCTCTTTTCGGCGGTTTCCACCATGTCCTTTACGAATCCGCTTCGTGAGTCTTTTTCGGCCTTGCCGCGGCTGACGTATTCATCGAAGATTTTTTCGGCGCGTTCGCGGGTCATCGACATTGCGCCGAGTCCGGCGTACATGAGTTTGTCCAGTGTGTCGAACATGATTGTCCCCTTTTACGAGTGAATACCTTTCTCCAATGATCATACTCCATGCTAACAATATATACGTTTAATGGAGGGACAGGTTCGGTCGGGTTTGGCAGGTGTGCGGAGTATGGATCGCATATGCGACCTTGTCGCCTGGGGCGGGGGCGGTGTTATGGGGGCGGTCAGGCGGTGCGGCGGGCATTTATTCGGCGGCGGAGGTCTTTAATTTTAGCGTCGAGCGTCAAGAGGTAGACGAATGCGGCGGTCCATAGTACGGTGAATGCGAGTGCGAGGTAAAGCATGGGGCTGCTCCAATTAGACTCGGGTTTGCATAAGGAGTTCGTTTGTCTTGATGATTTCGGTTCTGATCGTGATGAGCACGGCGGCGAGCATGAGGGTTGCGATCATGCTTGCGAAGAATGCGGCGGTTTGCCAGGGCGATGTGAACTCGAAGCTGGCGCGGTGGATGTCGGGTAGGAATCGGGCGCTGACGATGACCATGGGGACATCGAGGAAGGCGATGATGGCGAAGACGGCGCAGATACGTGCGCGTCGCTGGGGGGCACCGGGCAGTGAGGATCGGAGGATGAGCAGGACGACATAGAGGAACCACAGGACTGCGGCGGAGACGAGCCTTGGCGAGGCGGTCCACCAGAGGCCCCATTCGGCACGGGACCAGATCATACCGGTGAGGTTAAGGACGGTGGCGAAGACGAGGCCGACCTCTGCGGTGGCGGTGGCGAGACGGTCCCATTTTTCGCAGCGGGTGGCCAAGGCACTTATGGCGGCCACGAGCAGTCTCCATTTTCTTTGTTGCCGTAGATTCTGTATAGCGGCGGCGGCTAGGACAGGGATGGCGGCGACGAGCAGGACGCAGAAGCACAGGAGTGCGGAGATGGAGCTGGGGACGTGGGCGTAGATGATGTTGCGGACGGGCGAGTCGGGGTTGGCGGGGGGTCCTTCGATGGCGCCTTTGGTGAGCGCCAGCCAGAGGGCGGCGATGAGGAGGAGGAAGGTAATTATGATGAGAAATCTTCGCATGGTTATTCCTTGATTGCGAATCCGAACAGAAGCCACGAGGCGACGACGAACACGGCGTCGAAGACGGCGATGAATGCGAGGGCGGTTCTGAGATCGCCAACGAAGGCCAGGGCGCCGGTGCCGGCGAGTTCGGCGGGTATGGCGCCGAAGATGAGCAGCAGCGCGAAGGTGGCGGGTACCATGACGGGAGCGAGGACGACCAGGACGAGGATGCTCAGCAGTGAGCCTCGCGTGCGGGAGAGCTGCACCACGGCGGAGAAGAGGGCGCCGACGCTGGAGATGGCGAAGTTGCCGAGGATGAGGACCGCTATGAGCGCGGGCCAGCGGCCTTCGACGCGGAGTGCGAAGGCGACGATGACGATGGGCACGATGATGATTTCAAAGATGGAGAGGATTACGACGTTTACGAGGAGCTTGGCGAGGTAGATTGTGCCGGGGTCGACGGGCGCCAGGAGCAGGCCGTAGATGCAGTCGTTGTGCTGTTCGGTTGCGAAGGAGCGTTCCTGGGCGAGCATTCCGGCGAAAAGGAAGGCGATCCAGAAGGCGACGGGTCCTATGAGGGCGGCGCTGCCGGAGGCGGCTTCGCAGGCGATGCGGAGGACCCAGACGATGAGCATACCGAGGACGATCATAGTGGGCAGGACCTGGCGGGCGCGGAGCTCGGTGAGGATGTCTTTTATGAAGATGGCGCGGAGGCTGGTGAGGAAGTATTTCATCGGTGCGCCCCCGTGCAGGCGAGGTAGTCTTTGGCGAATGCGGCTGGGTCGATGCCGTTTGAGGGGGCGTCGAAGACGAGGTTTCCTTGGTGGAGGACGACGACTCGCCGGCAGCATTTGAGGCCGAGGGCGGCGTCGTGGGTGGTCATGAGAAGGGCGCGGTCGGCGCGGCAGAAGTCGCTGAGTACTTCGGCGAGGTGGGCAGATGCTTTTGCGTCGAGTCCGGTGAAGGGTTCGTCGGCGAGGAGGACGGAGGGCTGGTGTATGAGGGCTCTGGCGATTGAGAGCCGCTGCATCATTCCGCGTGAGAGAATTGCGGCGCGGTCGCAGCGGTAGTCGGCAAGGTCGAGTTCGTCGAGGATCTGTTCGACTCTTTTTTTCGGGTTGGGCAGTGCGTAGAGTCGCGCGAAGAACAGGAGGTTCTCTGTGACCGTGAGATCGGCGTATATCATGGATTTGTGCGAGATGAATCCGAGGCTTGGTGCGACGATTTCGGGATGTGCGGCCATGTCGCGGCCGCAAATTCGGACGGCGCCGCGGTCGGGCTGGAGGAGTCCGGCGGCGATTCTCAGGAGGGTGCTTTTTCCTGCGCCGTTTATGCCGCAGAGGAAGACGGACTGGTTGGGCTGCACGTCGAGGTCGACGTTCTTCAGAACGGTGCGATATTCGAATGCTTTGCTGATTGATTCGAGGTTTATCATCCTGGGTTCGCCAATGCCGGCCGATCAGGGGGCCTGCGGCGGCCTGATGAGCCGGCGGGCTCCCAACGCGATGATTATCGCGAAGACGGCGGACAAAATCACGATATCCTTTGCATCGGAGTATTCGGCGTTAAAGCCGACGACCTTGAATGTGAGTGTTTGTCCGGGGTCGCAGGCGACGGGGGCGAAGTACTCGGCGTCGGCGTCGGGTATCCTGCCGGCGGGGGAGCCAAGTCCCTCGATGCTGCCCGGGGGCAACTGGGAGAACACCTTGAAGTCGGCAACCGGCATAGACATGGTTTTGGAGACCTCTACGGTCGGCGATGTAATCGGAAGCACATAGGAGAACACCGCTTCGAACTTGCCGGGCGGCAGGGCCATTGTGTCGTAGAACCCTTCCGGGGTGAGGACCAGGGCTTCGGGCTGGAAATGTTCTTCGACCTCAAGCCTTCGATAGTCGGGCGGCAGGTAGACATGGAGCACCTTCGGCTTTCCGTTGTCGTCTTTCAGTGCCGAGGAGATGGCGGTGTCGGTTGGGTTAATCAACTGCATTACTTCGGTGATGATGAGGGTGTTGGCCTGTGCGCGGAGGATGAAGTGGTGCAAGCCGACGGAGAGTTTGGAGTTGTCGGTTGAGACTTCGAAGACGTCGACGACGGTTTCGAAGTTTTCCTTTCCGGGTTCGAGGTTGAAGACGTGTCCGCCGAAGGCCATGTCGCCGTGTCGTGCCTGTGCGGCGGCGGCGATGCCTCTTCCTGTGACGACGTCGTTGAAGACGGCTTTTCCTTCGTCGTCGGCGAAGCTTTCGAGCATGGCTACGGGTCTTCCCTGCGCGTAGACGGTCAGTTTGACACTGTCACCGGCGACGTCGCGTCCGTCGGCGGTTCCGTTGACCAGACGGACGGTGACCGTGGCGAACCCGTGCGGGGGTCGCATCTCCTGAGGGTAAAGGGCTCCTGTGAGAACCGGTATTAGAATGAGTATGGCAATCGGATGTTTCACGCGGGTTTACTTCTCCATTTTGTCGCCGCGGCCGAAGAGCGGCCAGACCACCATGAGCAGGCAGACGGCTAACAATATAATCTTCGCAAGGTTCATTGCACGGTCTCCGTTTTGGCAGGTTTTGGTGGCGCGGTCCTGAAGACGGCGATCATGACCATGATCGTTCCCGCGGCCATGAGGGTGGAGCCGATCCATATCCAGTTGATGAGGGGTTTGACCATGATACGCAGGTTTATCATTCGGGTGGAGACGTTAACGTCGGTGAGGGCGAGGTAGAGGTCGCCGGCGAGGGTCCTTCGGACGTCGACTTCGCTCAGGGTCTGTCCTCCGGGGGAGTAGACTGCTCTTGCGGGTCGCAGACTGCCGACGTCGGCGCCGTCTTTAGTGACGGAGACGACGGCTATTGCGGCGTTGAAGTTGGATCCGTGCCGGCCTTCGAGCTTTTCGTAGGTCAACTGGAAGTCTTTGATTGTGGTTTTATCGCCGGGGATCATCGCGAGTGCCTTTTCGACGCCATAGCCTCCGGAGCCGGCGATGCCCACGAACATTATGGCGACACCGAGGTGCACTGCGCGTGCGCCGTACCATCGGAGGCTTTGCAGAAGCGGGGCTGCTGAGCGTTTCTTCCTTTCATACGCGACGACATCGGCGAGAAGATTGGCCATGACGTAGCCGCACATAATGAAGCAAGGCACGGCGGGCGAACCGCCAAGCAGCCACTGTGCCCATCCCTGGTCGCCTGCTGCATTGCGCCAGCAGGTCCAAAGCCAGACGGCAGCCGCCGCGGCAAGACAGACGACGCCTGACAATATGCGCCAATTGAAGCTGAGGCCTCGGCGTACGAGGTGCGGACAGGCTCCGATGAAGAACAGGAGCAGAAGTCCGCCTGGGGCGGTGATTCTGGTGAAGAATGAAGGTTCGAGTGTGACGGGGGCCATGCTGACGGGTTTAGAGCTCAGGGCGCCTGCGGCCTTTATGAAGAGCTGGGTGAAGAAGGGGAAGAGCGTGCCGATGAAGATGATGAGCATTAGCACGAGGAGGAGCCAGTTATTGAGGATGACATACTTGTGCGCGACGGCCGGCGGGTCGGCGGGGGCTTTTCGGCGGAGGTATCTTGCGATGATCAGGAATGCGGCGATGAGCCAGAGGTGTATTAGCAGCACGACGTAGAGGATGCCGAGTCCGGGGTCGGGGAATGCGTGGACGCTGGAGACGAGTCCGTACTTGGTGAGGAAGCGGCCGAAGACACAGAGGCTGAAGGAGAGGATTGCCAGGACCATAGTCCAGGCTGCGATGGGGCCGCGTGATTTGTACATTCGGAAACAGTGGAGCAGGGCGGTGCCCGTGAGCCAGGGCAGGAGCGACGCGTTTTCGACGGGGTCCCATGCCCAGTAGCCGCCCCATCCGAGTTCCTCGTATGCCCACCATGCGCCCAGGACGATTCCTGCGGTGAGGAAGAGCCAGGCGGTGAGGGTCCAGTTTCGTGCGGCCTTGAGCATCGGGACGGCGGTTTCGTGGGGGGGGGTCTTGAGCCAGGCATAGGCCCATGCGAAAGGCACGAGGAACGCGGCGTAACCGACGAAGAGTATCGGGGGATGCAGGATCATAGCAGGATGCTGGAGGAGGGGGTTTAGCCCTGAGCCGTCGGCGACCGGGGCGGGATAGGTTTCGAAGGGGTTGCGGTCGTTGATCATTATCAGGAGGAAGAAGACGCTGACGAGGTTGAGGAGGGCTCTTGCGTGGGCGGTAAATCGTGTGAGGCTGCGTTTGCCGGTACAGTAGACGATGACGGCGAAAGCGACTTGCAGCCAGAGCCAGAAGAGGAGGGAGCCGGCGGCGCCCGCCCAGAGCGCACTGATCTTGTAGGCGAGGGGCAGTTTGCTGGAGGTGTGCTCGGCGACGTAAACGACGGAGAAATCGCCGCGCATGAGGAGCACCCAGAGGGCGGCCATTGCGACGGAGAGGCACAGGAAGGCGGCGGTGGTGGCGTTACGGGCGCTCTTTGCGATTGCCGAGTCGTTTCGCCATGCGCCGGCGAGGTCGGCGAGGATTGCATAAGCACTGAGAAAGAACGCCAGGAGGAGGGCAAACTGTCCGGAGGGTACCATTTAGTCCACTTTCGCCTTGTACTTGGATTCGCAACGGGTCATTACGCTGTCGGCGTTGAAGGCGCCGGAGGGGTCAAGTTTGCCCTGGACAACGACTTCGATGTCGTCGGTGAAGTTGTCGGGGACGGTTCCGGTGTAGGCAACGGGGATTTCGGCCTGGGTTCCGGCGAGCGTGAAGTTGAGGGAGAGTTTTTGTATGTCTCTTGTGACGGTTCCTGGTTTTACTTTTCCGGCGAGGCGGAGGGAGGCGCTTTGGAGCTGTTGGTCTCCGGCGAGGAAGTCATCGACGGAGTAGTAATATGAATATGAGGACTGCATGGCCTGGACCATGAAGAATGTGAGTCCGCCGCCGATGACAACGATTCCGAGGACCCATTTGACGACAGTTAATGATTTCATATCAGCTCCAGCGATTTTCAGGACTTTTCCATGCGATTTGCCGAGATCGCGCGGGTAAAGTACCTTACGGTGCGACGGCTTTTTTTGTTTTGAGCGAGGCCGATCAATTGTGCCTCCGCGGCGACTCTTCTGTTGCGTGCCCCTGATTATCGACCTGCGTGCCGTTAGAACGCCAGAATTTGGTTTTTCGGGCGGTTTTGGGGTCGATTTGAAGGGCTATTTTTCACCATAGATAGCCGCCAATGCTTTACGGTAGCAGGCTGCGGCTTTTTCGAAATCCCCCTTTTCGTGATAGACACGGCCCAACTGGAACATAGCTTCCGGGGACGTGGGGTCATATTCAAGTGCCTGGAGGAGGTTTTTTTCGGCGGCGTCGAGGTCTTTGGCCTGGCGGTTGGCCCATCCTCTTATGAGGGCAAGTGCGGCTTTTTGGGTTTTGTTGGGGGCGTCGAGGGCGTCGAGGGTTTTGAGTGCGGCCTGGGTTCGGCCGAGGCGGCAGTACATGCGTGCGACTTCCAAGGCGGCTTCGATTGAATTCGGGTCGATGCTTAGTGCTTTTTCGAGTTCGCGAACGGCGGAGGCGTCGTGGCCTTTTTCTTTCAGGAGCTGGGCCATGCGCAGGTGTCGCTGGACACGGTCGTCGACGGTGTTGTTGTCAAGTGTTCGGACCTGGGAGGCGAGGTCGGCGTCGGTTTTGTCTTGCAGGCCGAGGGCCTGACGGAGACGGGCCTGGACCATTGCGGCGAAATCATAGCCATAGCCGGCTTCGACCCAGAGGACCTTGTCGTCGGGACCTGAAATGATGACGGTTGGTGTGGCGATGATGCCGAATTTTCCCCAGAGGCGGTACTCGGGGTCCGGCAGGAGGGGGAAGCCGTGGACGGTGATTTGCTTGAGGTTGGCGGGGGGATCGTCGGCGGCGGGGTAAGCCGTTACGGCGACGGCGTCGAAGTCGGTACTGTTGGGGGAGACGGCGTCGAGTATCTTTTTTATATCGGCGGCGGCGCGCCAGCTTCGCTCCTGGTATGCGGAGAGGAATATCATCAGGAGGGGTTTGCCGCGGCCGTGTTTGTATTCGAATGCGGGTCCGGCGGCGGTGGGGGCGGTGAACTCGGGCATGTCGTCACCGACGGCGATTCGCCGCTGTGCGGCAGAAGCGAACCGGCCCAGCGTGATAGACTGGGCCAGTATGATTGCGATCAGGATTTTGCGATAGCTGTGCACTGCCTGCATGATTCCACGTTGTTGTTATTGTGTCACGGCGGCGGGCGTCGGTGTTTTGGCGCGCGGCGCGGTGTAATCGACGGGGGTGTCGCGGTCGTACTTTTTGGCGACGTGGCAGCCGGGGCGGCAGCTTCCGCCGGTTTCGGTCTGGTCGTAATTGAGGGGCAGATTCCACATTCCGTAGGGCACGCTTTCTCGGATATGTTTGGGCGAGTTGCTGGCGTGGGTCTGGTGGCAGGCGCGGCAGGTTCGGCCGCGGGTTTCCTTGTTGACGTGGAGGTAATGCAGGTTGCTTTCGCCATTTCGGAAATTGGTGAGGTCGGGTGTTTTTTCGCTCCAGACGAGGCTTCTATCGTGGCAGGTGAAGCAGAGGGCGTAGTTTTCTTCGGCGAAGTCGGCGTAGAAGATCGCGGGGTATTCGGCGGTCAGGAGGCGGAAGTGGTCGCTGCCGTGCGTTTTGTGGCAGCCGCTGCAGTCTTTGTCCTGGACGGGGCCGTGGAGGAACTGTTTGTTTTTGATCTGGTCGGTGAAGGCGGGGACGGGGTTATCGGCGTCGCCGACGGGCTCGTGGTGGCATCCGACGCACAGATCCATAGGCGCTTTCCTGAGGTTGTATCTGACGGTGGAGGCGTGAGGGGTGTGGCACTGGAGGCAGCCGCCCTCGGCGGTGACGACGTCGTGGCGGACTTTGGAGTCGGTGGCGACTTTGTGGATATCCTCGTGGCAGGTGAAACACATTTGGGGGGCTTCGGCCTTGAGCATTTTCCAGTTGTTTGCTCCGTGGGGGTCGTGGCAGCCGGCGCAGTCGCCTTTTGCGGGCTCGTGTACGAACTGGAACTTTTCGATTTCGTTTTTGGTTACTTCGTGGCAGGCTACGCACAGTTGTTCGGGTTTCATGGTCAGGAGGCTTTTCTCGTCGCTGCTGTGGGCGTTGTGGCAGATTGAGCACTCACCGACGGCGGTTGGGCCGTGGAGGAACTGGTGATCGGTGACGTTGTGGCACTGTGCGCAGGATTCGGCGACGGACGGCTGGAGCAGGAGGCCCTGGGTATCGCTGCTGTGGGGGTCGTGACACTGTGTGCAAGTGCCGTCGGTGAGGGGCTTGTGGACGTTTTTTCCGGTTGTTTGTTCGAGGTGGCAATTGAGGCAGAGGTCGTTGCCTTCGCGAGCGAACTTGAAGGTATGCTGCGCGACGACGTCGGGCTTGTGGCAACTGGTGCAGTCGCCAATCGCGATGGGTCCGTGGAGATACTCTTTCATTTCGTACTGGTCGTGGCAGTCCATCTGGTTGCAGGTCTGCATGGTAGTGGGTTTGGCTCGCTGGGCGGCGGCGGCGGCGGAGAGAACACATAATGCGGCCAAGGCAAGTTTCGTCGTTGTCGTACACATTTTCATTCAACCTCACTTTTGCTCATCGTTATCGAGACGATTATTTTGCTTACGGATCGATGCGGCGGCGGACCTACCGGGCATCATTAATGATTTCGTTTGCCTTCATCAGCAGTGCTTCGGTGTATTTGAGATTGTGAACGCCCCAGCTTCCGTCGGCCTGCACGGTGTCCAGCAGCATGCGTGCTTCGGCGATTCTGGCGGCAAGTTGGTCTTTGTCGGCGCCGTCTGGCTGCAATTCGAATCTTGTCTGGAGGCTGCCGAGCTTTGATTGGACCTGAGCGTGGAGCTTTTTGATTTGTCCCTGCCAGAAGGGTATGAACTTTGCGCCCGTTCCGGGTTCGTGGCATTTGTCGCAGGCTTCGGCGGTTGCGCGAGCGACCTTGCCGATGCTTTGGATGCCGCGCGCGGCGACGGGTTTGGGTTCGACGTGGCAATCGGCGCAGGCGACATGGGTGAGGTACATGGGTCCGAGCACACGGTTCTCGTCACCGCCCTGGGGATGGCTACCGGCGGCATAGATGCCGCTTTGGACTGCGTGGGTGTCGCTGTGGCAGTTTGTGCACTGCATCATGGCGGCGACGGAGTCGCCTTCGGTCCGTGCGTGGGGTATTTTTCCATGGCAGGCGAAGCACTCGACTTTTCGGTGCGAACCACCGTGGAGTTCGTGGAGTTGGACGGAGTCGGTGGGCCGGCGGCTTGCGGTGAAGTTGTGGCACATGAGGCAGGTGTTTTCGTCGACGCGGCTTTCCAATTCGATCTGGCCTTTGTGGCAGGAGTCGTCGCAGTTGACTCGATACGAGACGAACTCGGCGTGATTGACCTCGACCATGCCGCGTTTGATGACTTTGTCGGGCACTTCGTGGCAACTGCGGCAGTCGGTCTGTACGATGCGTTTGCCGGTTGAGGGCTGTTTTAGGAAGTGACAGGTGAAGCAGACGTTGGCGTCGACGCTGAAGTGCTCGTCGCCTTCGAAATGGTTGTGGCACGTGGTGCATTCGATTTTGACACCGTTTACGGTTTGGTCGACGTGTCCGGCGTGTGTGAACTTGACGCTTGCGAATTGCAGTTGCTTTTGGACGAGGGCCTGGTTTTCGTGGCAGCCGGACCTCAGGCAGGAGGCATCGGGGACATAGCCGTTGGCCTTGGTGCCGACACGTCCCACGAGACAGTCGACGGTCTGGGCGAGGCCGTTGATTTTGGCGCGTGCGTAGTTGATCGCGCCGGGTTCGGTGTGACACTTGAGGCAGTCGATTTCGCGGTGGGAGGAGGCCTGCCAACTGTCGTAGTATTCGTTCATGACGTGGCAACTGTTGCAGAACCAGGGCTGTCCCGTGACTTCGACGGCGGCGAAGGTGAAAATTGCCATCAGGAGTATGAGGGCGCCGATGCGCGCGGGCCAGCTCATTCGCTTGATGAAGCGCCATGCGATTGCGATAATGTTGAATTTTTTTTGGGCCATCACACTCGCATACAAAACAGGATTCGCCTGCGATGCAGGTTTATCGGCTTATTACTCCGTCGGCTCCATGACGATTGTGCGCTGTTTGGGCAGGATCACGGTAAACGTTGTACCCTCACCCTGTCGGCTGTCGACAGTGATCCGGCCGTGGTGCCTTTCGACGATCTGTCTTGCGATAGACAAGCCGAGGCCGGTACCGTCGCGTTCGATCTTCCTTGCATTTGAAGCGCGGAAGAACTCCTGGAAGACATGGGGCAGTTCGGCGGTCGGGATACCGATTCCCGTGTCGGCGACTTCGATTTTGACGCCGTCGGGGACATCGGAGGCCCGAATTGCCACTGCTCCTTCTTCGGGAGTGTATTTTACCGCATTGAACAGGAGATTTGCAACCATTTCTTCGATGGCTGTGCTGTTTCCGAGGAGGTTGTCGGTTGTATGGTCGAGGGCGGTTGTCAGCCGAATCTTTTTGATTTCGGCTTTTGGTTCGGCGGCGTTGAGGGCATTTGTGAGGACTTGTCGGAGCGAAAATTGTTGGATTTCATAGCTGCTGGCCAGGCGGATATAGGTTAGTCTGAGCAGGGCTCTTACGAAGGAGACGAGCGTTTGCACGCGGTTCATAGCGCGTGAGACGAATTCGTGCTGGCGCTGGTTTAATGGGCCGAGGGTTTCGTTCTGTACGACTTCGAGGCAGCTTTGTACGGCGGCGAGGTGGCCTTTGATGTCGTGTGTTACGCGGGCGACGTACTCGTCCTTGACTTTGTCTTTTTCCTTGAGCTGGATATTGGCCTGCCAGTAGGCTTCCTCCTGGTTGCGGAGCTGGGTGGCGATGGAACCGGCCATGTATACGACGGTATAGAGAGTGGTGGCGATGACTGCGACTCTTGCGGCGATGAACCAGCCGCTGTAGTGGCTGCCGACGAAGGAATTGTGCTGGAGGCAGTAGTGGTGTATCCATCCGTTGGCCTCCAGGAGGACCATCAGCACAAGGAGGGCGACAGCGAGGGTGGCCTGGAGGTAGCTTTCCCATTTGGAGAGCAGGATGCTGGCAATGACCATGTGGAAGACAAAGTAGGTTGTGAAGGGGTTTTCGATTCCGCCGGAGAAATGGAGCAGTATCGTGAGCATGAGGAGGTCGAGCGATATTTGGGTGCTTACGATTCTGTGTACTGTAGTTAAGGTCTTCTGGTCTTCAGGCTGGCCGATTCGCTTGAGGATTATCAGGAAAGCAGCGTTATAGGCGGCCAGAACGGCGGCGACGGCGTAGAGCGCCGGCTCGTTGATGGGGGCATGCAGGAGGCGGCTGGCTACGAAGGTTGCCATCAGCACGCCGGCGATAGCAACCCATCGAATGCGGATGAGCCAGCGTGCTCGTCTTGCAAGTCTGGCATTGCGCGGCAGAGGTTCCATGTCATGTCCCGTCCAGGCCGTCCTCAGTTGACGTCAGACCAATCCAACTACGTTAGGTTACATTATAAGCGAGCGGCGGCATATCTTCAACTTGTAAGCGGCGGCTCGGCGGAGCGGAGCGAGGTTGGCGGGGGCTGATTCTCGTTTTTGAGAATGTGTTGGCGGAAGTTACTGTGGCGATTGCGGCGTGGGGAGCGGCGTCGGAAGAGGGGGCATGGAGGGCATTGTTCACGGGGCGGCTTTGAAGCGTGCGTCGAGTTTGAAGAGCCTGCGGACGGGGAGGTTCAGGACGTCGTTTGGGTTCAGTTGAAGCTTGAGGCGGATTTCTTCGAGGATTTGGGCGATTGCCTCGTTGTTCGGTGCGATCAGCGTAAACCAGATGTTGAAGTGGCCACTCCTCAGGTAGTTGTGGGTCACTTCCGGATAGGCGCTGATGACGGCGGCGGCGGCTTCGATGCGGGGGGGATCGACTCGGACGGCGGCCAAGGTGCTGCTATAGCCTAACTTGCGGGAATCGAGGCTTGCGCCGAGTCTTCGGATGGCGCCCTGGTCGACGAGTTTCTGGACACGGGTGAAGACTTCGGCGGGGTCGGCATTGAGCTTGCCGGCGATGGTTTCGTAGGGGCGCTCGGTCAGGGGGAAATCGTCCTGTAGTGCGACAATCAGTTTTTTGTCGAGATCATCCATTTGTGTACAGGTTGGAAATTTCAGTACATGTGAGCAACAGAACATCCGGAGGATAGCGTCAATTCGGGATTGTGTCAAGTGGTGATGTGGAGGGGCGGCGGTAATGGACGGGCCGTTTTTGGTTGACCGTATCGAATGAGACCATTATATATGGCTGTACGGGCGGTCGAGCGCGGCATAGAGCTGATTATCAGGTGTGCGGCGGCAAGTCTGTATGACCGGCCGAGTCGCTGATTTCTCACTTTTGAGAATTTCCAGATTTTTTGTTTTTGCAGGTCGTCTGCTTAGGGGAAAGTATGCCGGACGGAAAGGTTTATCTTGTGGGGGCTGGTCCCGGGGAAGTTGAGCTGATCACGGTGAAGGGTCTGCGGGTGATCGGGTCGGCGGATGTTGTGCTTTATGATCATCTGCTTTCGATGGAACTTTTGGAGGCGGTGAGGCCGGGCGCGGAGGTGATTTCGGTGGGGAAGTTCGCGGGGAGGCACACGCTGCCGCAGGAGGAGATCAACGCGCTGCTGGTGGCTAAGGCCAAGGAGGGCAAGACGGTGGTGAGGCTAAAGGGGGGCGACTGTTACCTGTTCGGGCGCGGGGGCGAGGAGGTTGAGGCGTGCTACGAGGCGGGGGTGGAGTTCGAGGTGGTGCCGGGGGTGACCAGCGCGCTGGCGGCGCCGGCATACGCGGGGATACCTCCGACGCACCGTGACTATACTTCGGAGGTCGCCGTCGTTACCGGGCACCGGAAGAAGGGAGACACGCGGCCGATCGAGGTGCCGAAGGCGGGGACGGTGATCTTCTTGATGAGCGTGGGCAATCTGGAGCACATCGTCGATTCGCTTTTGAAGCAGGGGTGGGCGGCCGAGACGCCGATGGCGTGTGTTGAGCACGGGACGTGGTACGATCAGCGGGTGGTGGCGGGGACGGTGGGGAATTTCCTGGAGGTGGCGGCGAAGGCGGACCTGCGGACGCCGGGGATATTCATCGTGGGGCGGGTGGTGGAACTGAGGGAGAAGCTTGACTGGTTCTCGCGGAGGCCTAACGTGCTGGTCTTAGGGAATCATCCGCAGCGGTACAAGCATCTTGGGAATATCGTGCACAGGCGGATCATCGATTGCGTGGCGATGGAGGACTATGCGGCGGTCGATGCGGTGTGCGGGGAGATTGAGCGGTTCGAGTGGGTGATCTTTACGAGCGTGAACGGGGCGAAGTTTTTGTTCGAGCGGCTGTATGCGGCGGGCAAGGATGCGCGGTCGCTTGCGGGGGCGAGGATCGGGGCGATCGGGCGGACGACGGCGAAGCGGCTGTTGGAGTACGGGATCGCGGCGGACGTGGTGCCGGAGGTGGAGTCGAGCACGGGGCTGGTGGAGGCGCTGGGGGCGTACGAGATGGCGGGCAGGCGGGTGCTCCTGCCGCAGGCGGAGGCGGCGGGGAGGGAGCTGCCGGAGGGCTTGGCGGCGCGGGGGGCGGAGATTACGGCCGCGGCGGTGTACAGGACGGTGGACGTGGATCCGGGGGAGATCGACTTTGCGTACATCGATACGGTGCTGTTCACGAGCGGCTCGACGGTGCGGGCGTTCGTGAGGCGGTTCGGGGGGCTGCCGGAGGGGGTGAAGGCGCTTGCGCTGGGGATGCCGACGCAGAAGGTCGCGCGGGAGTGTGGGATCGAGGCGGAGGTGTTGGAGTAAGGGAGGTTTTCAAAACCTACGGCCTGTTCTAAGGTGCATACCTTGTGGTCTTACATGAACCAATGACCGAGGGGCTTTTTCACATCAACGTGTTAAATCATAGCCGTACAAATCCATGGATATGGCGAGAAAACATGCGGGTTTTCGTGGCTTTACGGCCAAGAGAAGATGGAGTAAATAATTTTTTGTTTTTCTGTACATAGTTCTTGATGTTGGCTGCATTTCACCGTAAACATCTGTCCAAATCTTGAAAAGGGGGGAACATTGGTCGGAGAGAAAAACCAACTTGGCGCGGACACCTGAAGCCGGCAGCGACGCCTTTGTACTGGCAGCTTTTTTTGTGGTGAAACGCGCCTATAGCATGGGGGGAAGATGCGCAAAACATTAGCGCAATTGCATGCACACGAACAAGCCGTCGGCTATGTTGCCGAGTGGCGACCAATCAACTTTTTATTGGGGGAACGATCATGAACAAGTCCATCATCATTTCATTATGTGCCCTTCTGTTCTGCGCGTACGCCGGCTGGTGTGCGCCGGGGGGAGGAGGGTTTACCTTCCAGGGGAGGCTGCAGGACGGGGGCAGCCCTGCGGAGGGACTGTACGATTTGTGGTTTGAGTTGTATGACGATGCCGATCCCAACGCGGGGAATCTCGTCGGGAGTCCGCTCGAAGCAGAGTCGTGCGAAATTGAAGGCGGTTATTTCACGGCGTACCTGGATTTCGGGGCGGAGGTGTTTGACGGCAGTGCACGCTGGCTGCAGGTGAGCGTGCGGGCGCACGACGGTACGGACGACCCGAACGCTTACGTGGCGCTGCTGCCTCGTCAGCTAATCAGTCCGGTTCCATATGCATTGTACGCTATGACCGGCACACCTGGCCCACAAGGTCCGGCCGGTCCCACTTTGGGCATTTACGACAGCCTCAGCCTGGAGAGTTCGGGCGGATTGGGGGCAGGGGATGCGGGCGGCAAATCGCTGTACAATCTGGACAACGTAGGAATCGGGACGAGCGACCCCGGCGCCAAACTGGACGTCCGCGGAGATGTGCTGATTGAGGGGAGTGTCAAGGCGCTAAAGCTGACTTATGTTGCGCCGCGCAAACATTACTACTCTGTGCCGAGCGAGGCGTTTGTGCCCGGCTCGCTTGTAGATTACGTCAACTCGTACGGGGGCGGCGGAGCATATATTAACGCAGCAGTTGCCGGTGCAATGGTGGCGAGTGTGAATTTGCCGCACAACGCGCTAATAACAGATTTCAAGGTTTTCTTCCGCGACGATTCAGTGCGCGACATCACGGCTTCTTTGGGAAGGCTGAATCTTGCCGCCGGGGGGTACTCCGATCTTGCATCAGTCGAGTCATCAGGGATCACGGGCTACGGATCGAAATCAACAGCGGACATATCCTCGCCTGTGATCGACAATACAGAATACGGCTATCGCATCTATGCGCACTGTGAACTCTGGACCGGGGTCAACCTGAGGATCATGGGGGCCGTAATCAGCTATACCGTTGTCGAGGCGGAATAGACTCGGGGCGAAAAGTTTCTTGTACTCTGGGGAAAGGAAAACAACAATGTTCAAGGATTTCTATAATCACCCGAGTCGTGCAATTTTGGCAATCGCAGTCGCTGTGCTGCTGCCGGCGATGAGTTATGCCCAAAACGATGATGGTTATCAACTGGTCTGGAGTACCGTTGACGGCGGCGGCGGGCGAAGTGAGGGCGGGCCATATGTATTAGAGGCGACGATCGGGCAGGCGGATACAGGTGTGAGCGGCACCGGTGCGTATGTGCTTAGCGCGGGGTTCTGGCCGGGGCAATTCGGGTGCGTGGTGAACCTCGTAGACCTCGTGTCTTTCGTAGAGCAGTGGCTGGCAGAGATTCCGGGCGCACAGTTCAAATCAGCAAACTTGGACGGGATAGGCACGGTGGATATGGCCGATTTTGCAATGTTGTCCTCATGGTGGCTCGCCCGGTGCCCGGCGGACTGGTCCTTAAAGTAGAGCCTTCTATCACGGTGATATTTCCGGCAGGGTTGCGGCCACTGGTGTATTTCATCAGCGGCCGTCGCCATGCCGCAACTGAGCAGTCAGCGGGCGGCGGGTTAGAAGGTTATGAGGGGTTTGATGATGTTGTCTTCTTTGTTCTGCATCATGCGGAAGGCGTGTTCGATCTGGTCGAAGGGGAAGCGGTGGGTGGTCATTGGGGAGGGGTCGATTCGTTTGTTGAGGATGAGCGTGAAGAGGCGGTGCATTCTTTCTTTGCCGCCGGGGCAGAGTCCGGTACGGATGGTCTTGTCGCTCATGCCGACGCCCCAGTCGATGCGGGGGATCTTGAGGTAGTCGCCCTGGCCGTAGTAGCCTGTGTTGCTGATGGTGCCGCCGGCCCTTGTTGCGCGTACGCAGGCTTCGAGGGTGACCTGGCTGCCGAGGGCTTCGATGGCGGAGTCGACGCCGGGGTCTGCGCCGGGGTTGGGGCAGAGGCTTTTGATCTCTTCGACGGGGTCGGTCTGGGTGTGGTCGATCACGACGTCGGCGCCGTAGTGCCGGGCGAGGTCGCGGCGGTTGGGGACGGATTCGACGGCGATGACGAGGCCCGCTCCGAGGAGGCGCGAGCCGGCGGTGGCCATGAGGCCGACGGGGCCCTGTGCGAAGACGGCGACGGAGCCGCCGATGGGGATGCGGGCGTGTTCGGCGCCCATGAGGCCGGTGGAGATGGCGTCGCAGCAGTAGACGGCCTGCTCGTCGGGGAGGTCGTCGGGGATCAGGGCGAGGTTGGCCTGGGCGTTGTTGACGAGGAAGAACTCGGCCATGATGCCGTCTTTGACGTTGGCGAATTTCCAGCCGCCGAGCATGCCGGTGCACTGGGACGAATAGCCGCGCAGGCAGTTGGGGCAGGTGTAGCAGGGGGTGATGGCGTTGACGGCGACGCGGTCGCCGGGCTTGACGGAGGTTACGAGGGGGCCGGTCTTCTCGACGATGCCGACGGCTTCGTGGCCGAGGGTGATGTTTTCGCGTTCGCCGATGGCGCCGGCGACGGTGTGCGTATCGGACGTGCAGATGAGGGCGGCGACGGTCCTGACGAGGGCCTCGTCCGGGCCGGGTTCGGGGATGGGCTTGTCCATGAGGCCGACGTGGCCGATCTTCTGCATGACGAAGGCCTTCATGAGGCGGCCGGTGGTTTGGGATTCTGTGCGAGGTAAGGTGGCTGTCTGGCTGTTTGATGCGTTCATTTTTCCCCCCCTTTGGTCGTCGCAAAGTTGTCTATGCGCTTATAGTATGTGTCGGAATAATGCGGGGGGCGCTTTAGCAACAGTACCCCGGCGCGAGAGGGCGCCGGCGGCGGGACGATATCCTGGCTCCGGGCTGCGAATTCTATTTGCAATCGGATGGCGAGGGCCGCGCGGTTGCATGCAGATTGCGGTCACGCATCACGGTTTTCGGGTTTCGTACATTGTTGGGACGGGGTTGACGGTGACATTTGGTAATCGTTCGGGGGCGCTTAGGCCGGCTTTGCATTGCCAGGGTTTGAAGCCGATCTTTTTGGCGGGGGAGTCGGGCTTTAGTCTCCAGTCGCCGGCGGCGGGGTTCTCGAAGAGTGGGTCGACGACTAAGGAGCCGGCGTCCTGGCCGGTTTCGGCCTGCCACTGGGCGAGGGTCTTGTTGCCGGGGAAGACGTCCTGTTTGCCCGAGGCGTGCCAGTAGATGTTGGGGCCGAGTTCGTAGTGCTGGGTGGGTTTGCCGTCTTTTTCGCCGCGGACGCCGCCGGACCAGTTGGAGCCGAGGAGGACGCCGGCGGTATTCCAGTAGACGATGTTATGACGGAAGAAGAAGGAGATGTGCTGTTCGTCGCGCGTGCGCTGGAGCTGCTGGGTGATGGAGTTGGCGAAGATGTTGTTTTCGATGATGTTTTCGCGGCCGTAGTGCTGGTGGAAGCCGCCGGTCTTTACGTCGTAGACGACGTTGTTGTACATGCGGATGCCGGTGGAGCCTTCGTCGGGGTAGAGGCCCCAGCCGCCGTAGTCGTGGGCGTGGACGTCGTGGATTCGGTTGTTGTGGACGGTGGTGCCGGGCGAGACGCCGAGGGTGTAGACGCCGCCCATGTCGGAGAGGACGCCCTGGCCGATCCGGTGCATGTGGTTGTATGCGACTTCGTTGTGGTGGGCACGGGAGGGTTCGGCGTAGCCCCAGACCCATCCGACGGCGACGGCGGTGTAGTAGAGGTCGCTGATTTCGTTGTGGACGATTCGGTTGTGGGAGGAGTGTCCGATCCAGACGCCGTGCGCGGCGGGGTGTATTCGGCCGCCGCCGGTGATGCGGCAGTTGTTGATGGTTATGGCGGAGGTGGAGGCGGCGAGGCCGTCGGGGGCCTCGGAGGTGAGGACGTTGGTCGGGGCTTTGGCGTTGCGGTAGCCAACGTATGGGCCGCCGATTTTGACGCCGCCGGCGCCGAGATCGTGCATGATGCAGTCGACGACGGTGTTGGAGTGGGCGCCGGGGCCGAAGGCCATTGCGTAGCCGCCGAGCTGGAGGAAGGCGCATCGGCGGATGGTGACGCTGCGGGCGGCGACGAACTCCACGGCGGCGGGGATGTTCATTTCGCCCTGGGGGGTGAAGTTGCCTTCGGGCGGGGTGAGCCATCGGGACTGGCGGAAGACGAGGCCTTCGACGGTGGTGTTGGTGAGGGGCTGGTTATCGAAGCCCTGCAAGATGAGGAGCTGCGGGAGGACGGGGACTTCGACGACGGCGTTGGCGGGCGTTTCGCCGGGCAGCGGCATGTAGGACAGTGTGCCGGTGGGCTTGTCGAGGTACCATTCGCCGGGCGTGCCGAAGGCCTCTTTGACGTTCTCGGCCCAGTAGCGGCGGTTCTTGAAATCGGACCAGTAGGTGTTGTATGGGCGGGTCTTTGTGAAGCGGAGGACCTTTTGTTCGGGGTCGATGGAGGCGGCTCTCATGCGTGAGGCGGACCAGATGTGCAGGACGTGGAACTCGATGTCGGCGAGGTTGGCCCATGCGGGGTTGAGGTCGCCTTCTTTGAAGGTGAAGCCGTTGACGCCGCGGTCGGAGCGTTCGAAGGAGTCGACGGAGGTGAAGTAGCCGGTCTTCGGCAGGCGCGGGCGGAAGCGGCGCTGGCCGTTGACGAAGAGCTGGGCGAAGTCGAGGCTGCCGGCCTTTACTTCGGGGAGGGTTACGGTCCATGCGCCGTCGTCGCGGACGGTCCAGCCGGTGATCGTGCGGCCGCCGGTGAAGACGGGGGTCTCGTTGTCGCGGGCGCGGTAGATCACGGGGCGGTTCTCGGCGCCGCCGTGGTGGGCCTGGATGACGACGGGCTCGGTGAGGACGTACTCGCCGCCGGCGAAGAGGACTTCGATGCCGGAGGGGGCGTCGGCGGGGACGGCGCGGGCCTGGCGGACCGCTTCGAGGGCGCGGGCGAATGTGGCGAAGGGTTTATCAGGGGAGCCGGGGTCGGAGTCGCTGCCGGTCGGCGCCACGTGGAAGCGCGTGACGGGCTGGGCGGCTGCCGCGGCGGCGAAGATCGCCAGGATCGCAAGAATCGAGATAGTCGCTTTCATACCGAACCTCCTTACTTGTGTCTGTTAAGCGTGCCGAGTAGCGGAACGCCCTGTTTGCCGGTTTCTCAACCGACTGTGCTCTTATCGTCGCAAATGGGGCGGGTTTTGTCAAGCGCTGCATGTTACGAGTGCAGCGGTTGGCGACGAAGACTGGGCGATCGAAGCCGCGACCGCCCTCGTCGAAGCCCGAGAAAGACCGGGAAGAGGGCGCATTGGAAACACAACGCAAAGTCTCATGAGTATGCCAGGATTCGTTTGTGCACACTCAAGCAAAGATAAGGCTTGACATATTCCGGGTTTGTGGTATAGTTTAGTTTCGATGGCGGACTGTAAGGACGGCTCGGCATCGTGGGTCCAGGCTTTTGGGGAAGAATGATCGTGAGCTTTTACTTGTTGTTTGAATCCCGTGTAAGTTTTTGCGCAGGTTTTCCCTGATCTGCGCCGGCCGGTAAGCGAGATTACGGCCGGCAAGAGTCCGGCCTTTTTTTTGGAATTAGCGCAAGAAAGGTAGAAGCATGTTCAGATTACCATACCAGATGAAGACATCACGCAAGATTACGCTACACTCGACCTTTTTGATAAGCAGCTACTTTTTCTGAAGCGAAAGGATTATCGAATGATACCGCTTAATTATGCACCATCATCAAGTCTCTTTCAAACCTGTTTGCACCCCGTTTCAGCGCCCCACCATTTGCTGTTTCCCGGCATAGACATTTTCTGCGGGTGTTCCCCGCCGATTTCCGCGATTTGCACAACGCTATCGTGACGGGCATGCAGCGACTTTTGGCTTGCGGCCGGCAATCGACCGACGCGTATTGTCGGACGCTGCGCGGCATCCCGGGCCGGACGAATTCGGTTGTATTAAGAAAGGGCCAACAGTGGGCAGGACACAAGCCATTTACATCACCAGGAGCGATTATGAGTGCCTGAGCAAGCTGCTTGAGGAGGGCTTTACCGACCAGAGCAAAGACCGCGATTTCGCGGAAGCGCTGCGCGGAGAGATCGAGAGGGCGCGTGTTGTCTCGCCCAAGCGGATGCGTTCCGATGTGGTGACGATGAACAGCCGAGTGCTTCTTGAGGACCTTGCAACGCGCGAAGTGTTTGCGATGGAGGTGGTCTTTCCCAACGACGCGGACATCGACGCCCAGAAGATTTCGGTCCTGGCGCCAGTCGGCACTGCGCTGCTGGGCTGTCGGATCGGATCCACGGTCAGGTGGGAGGTGCCTGGCGGGATGAGAGAGCTGAAGATTCGCGATATGCTGTATCAGCCTGAAGCCAACGGCGATTTTTGACGGTGACGAAACGGGAAGTGTTCCGGGGGGCATAAAGGGGAGTTGACATGGCGAAGTGGCGTATTGAAATCAACATCAACGGCAAGGCCCAGTGGACATCGACGGTATCGGCGGACGGACTCAGCGACGTCAAGCGACTCGCGCTGGCTGAGATCAGAAAGCAGGTGCCGCTGACGAAGCACCTTTACCTCGAAGCGAGAAAGAAGGGCATGTACACGATAGTTTCGCACCTTACCGATATCGGCGAGGCGAAATTCGCGTGTCTTGACTCCATCGAGAAAGTTCGACGGCGCCCGGAGGCAGCATGCACACGAACGAAACAATAGAGCTGAGCGAATGGGACGTTCGGCGTTTGACGGACCTGGTGCTTTATGCGGATCGCGGAAGCGCCGCCGGCTGGGCCGCGAAGGTTCAACGACTTCTTGCGCGGGCCGTTGTGGTCGCGCGCGAGCATATCCTGCCGGACCGTGTCACGATGAACTCGCGGGTGAGGCTTCAGGATTGCGCCGGGCGCGAAGAAGTGGTGGTGCGGCTGGTTTATCCCGGACAGCCGGTCAGGACGCTGCACGCGGGTCGCCCGGAGTTCAACGTTTCGATCGTCAGCCCGATGGGACTTTCGATGATCGGACGACGAACGGGAGACCTGATCAGCCAGCGCATAAGGATCATGGAAATCTTGTATCAGCCGGAAGCCGCCGGGGAAGAAGAGTCATGAATAGTATATGCAAACGGATGGTGCGCGACATTGTTCGGCGCAGGCGACGAAAAGGACAAATGCAGGTGTTCAGCCAGGCGGCCCGCAGCAGCCGGGACCGCCTGATTCTCTCCGAGAGCGACTATCATCGTCTGCTGGACCTTGTCAGCCGGGAACTGAGAAGCGGGCGAAGTCAACTACTACCGCCTAAAGGCGGTAGCTTGATTGGCAGGCTGTAAGCCCGCTAAAGTTCGCCGTCCACCTTTGAAGTTGCCGTCTTCCGGCTCCTTGCCCTGTAGCTCGATGTACTGCATGATCACCTCATCCGTCACGTTACCCGAACTCGCCACAAAGTACCCGCGCGCCCACATGTGCCGTCCCCAGAACTGACGACTCAGCGTTTTGAACTCCGCCACCATCTTCCGTGAACTCTTGCCCTTGATGCTCTGCATCAGTTGGCTCACCGAAATATGCGGCGGCACAGACACAAAAATGTGTACGTGATCGCCCGACACGTGACCTTTGAGGATGTCCACCTCATGCCCCCGGCATATCTCACGTATCAGCTCCCGGACCCGCTTGGCGACCTCACCGGTAAGAACCCGTTTGCGATACTTCGTAATCCACACCAAATGATACTTGATGTCATACGTCGTATGGCTTGATTTACGATAATGCTCCATCCAGGTATCATACT
>Ga0334883_1001666_pt1 | contig 31432 bp, 21 predicted proteins | sample GraSluR1_MG_6_FD_207230 | JGI IMG/M metagenome (GOLD analysis project Ga0334883, IMG submission 207230) | Sludge microbial communities from methane-producing bioreactor in Wageningen University, Netherlands - Granular Sludge_09_05-R1 | ecosystem: Engineered > Bioreactor > Anaerobic >...
AGGCAGTCCCGGACAGCGCAACTCACTGGTACATCATGGGTGTAAACGGGTGGTACATCATGGGCGTAAACCTCTGGGACATAATGGGTGTAAACCCCTGGTACATTATCGCATGTAAACTGACAGGCGTATTGGTGGGTGCAGGCGGAGCTAAGGACTCTACAGGAATCTCAGGGGGTGGGCTGGCCGGCGCTTGTTTTTTCGTACAGGCCCCACCCCCCCATACCACCAGAACCAATACCACAACACGGAGGCAGTATCTTTGTATCATTTCACCCTCACCACGTCTTACAATCTTGTCCAGTGAATCTGCATTCTAGCCAATCGAAGCGATCATACACACGTTCATCACTATAACCATCGAATTCCGCTCTTTCCCTATGTGTACAGCTTGCATCTCTCCGCTTGTCCAGTGCGGGTTCAGATATCTATAAACTCTATTTGCAAAATAATCGTTGAAAGTGTCCATAAATCATTTCTATTTGCCATTCATTGTATGCCACACTATAAAACTGATTTGGATACGACCTATATCTCTCAATTCTATTTCATAAGGAAGGATCTCATCAACTCGTACTTGTGCTAAACGGCCTTGATTGGTTAACACACACATATATTCATTTTCTAAAGCTTCTGCGGCACCTTCGGTAAAGGAATTCAATAAAGATTGACATCCCTCATAACCTGGTGTAACCTCTCCCACTCTTTTATTTACAGCTCCATTTATCGGGATCAATGCGTAAAACACGTCTGAGCCACCACCAAAGTCAAACTGAATATCACTGGTAACAGAATTTCCAATTTCTCCAGTATCCAGATCAAGATAGGCTGTTGAGGATTGTATTTCCCGTTCAATAACATTGAATGTGGCTGACAAAATGAGTGTATCGCTTTGATACACAGTGTTTGACGTTAAAACACCTGTGCTAGGCGCTTGATAAGTGCTTATTATGTTCCTCAGATCATTATTGTATAGCACAAGTACAAAGGCCCCCAGGAAAATAAACCCTAATAGAACAACTAGACGCGACACACCGACTCGTTTCTTCATATCAAAACTCCTGATTATATGCAACTAATGAAGGGAGCAGTTTTTAAGTTTTATAGCAAGAGTTCCCGCTTGTTCTGAACTTCTCAAGGAAAAATTACTGGTTCCTTTATATCGTATACTCCATATTGGAACATGTTACTTTCCTTACGTCGTCTTTCAGCTACAGCAATACCATCTCCCACATATTCACTTTCTAATGCTTTAGCTGCCGCAGCGTAATCACCCTGATTAAGATGTAATAATGTGTTTGACCCCTGAAAGCGTCCTGAGCCTGCATTGAAAACAAAACTAGTTAAAGCATCATACTGGTATTGTGTTATGGATACTGTTACCAAAGAACGTACATATTGTTGACTTCTACCCACCAAATCGCTTCTAAATAATTCATAAGCGTTGTCTTCAGTGATGCCGCCAATGAATTCCTGTTCTGAAGCCCGCCCATCACATGCCCCCGTATGTACCAAGTGGCCAATTCCTACGGTACAGTTAGCCCTAGTTAAATCATTACTGTCATTGTACAAATGCAGCACAACCCATTCTTCCCCCACAATGAAGTCAAATCCCGCTTGACTGAGATTCAGTTCAGATGGATTATACATTGGAATGGGCGTAGGGCTAGGATCGGGCGTTGACGTGGGTGGATCAGGTGTGGGCGTCGGCGTTGGTGAGGGCGACGGTGTGGGTGATGGCGTGCCTGTGGGAATGCAGATAGTCGGCGTGGCTGTGCCAGTGCCATGCGGAGGCTCACACCCCACGAGCGTCCCCACGGCGAGCAGGGCCACACCCAGCAGCAACGCCCACTGCCGGCGCGATTTCCGTTTGCGCCCGCCTTGCACCACCGCTAACGGCAGCAGCGCCAGCCAGATCCCCAGCGCGGGATCGAAGTAGCGCCCGCCCTGGTAGAGGAGGCCCGTGCTCCAATCGTACACGCCACCGCAGATCAAGTGGCTCACCGGGCCGTGGGGCCCTTCGAGCACCGTCCCGTCGGGATCGAACCGCCACGCGCTGACCACCTCGCCCGCGGCGTCGGGCAGGTAGAAGAGCCAGGCATCGGCGCGCTGCTCACCCAGACACTCGTGGCCGTAGAGATAGGCGACGGTCTCGGTCAGGGTAGTTTCGGCGAGGATGCGCCCGCCGGCGGCATAGTCCAGAGCGTAGGTGGTGGTACCATAGCCGGCTACATCCACGGCAATTCGGTCGCCTAAGCCATTATAGACGAATTCCGTGGTTTGGGTAAACACGCGCGCACGGATCATCTGCCCGGCGGCATCGTAGGTGAATTCGCGCACGGGATAGCCTTGCGTCCATTCAATCAGCAATTGGCCCCGGGCGGACCAGTCGTAGGTGTAGGCGTGCCCATCGCTGCGCTGGCGGGCTGTGAGACGGTTGGCGGCGTCGTAAGTGTGGGTGGTGACGAGGGTCCCGCTCAGGGACGTGGTGCTGGTCATCACCGTGCGGTTGCCCACCGCATCATACGCATAGGCGAAGGTCTCGTCAGTGGAGTACACGGCGGCGGTGAGGCGTTGGAGGGCGTCGTAGGTGTAGGTGAAGGCACGGCTGTGGAGCACTGGCGCGGTCACGGTAATGGCGTGGGCCAGGCTTTCGCTCTCCCCACTACCGCTAGCGCTTGCGGTCAGCGTCACGGTGTAGACGCCGGGGGTGGTGTAGGTGTGCTGGGTATGTTGTTGGCCTAGGGTAGCAGTCCCATCACCGAAACTCCAGCCCCAGAGGCTCGCTTTCCCCAACGGAGAGGTGGTATCGGTGAAGACGACGGTGAGAGGGGCAGGGCCGGTGGCGGGCGCGGCGCGGAAGCCGGCGTCCAACGGGCGGAAGAAGCGCGCTTCGATGTGCTTTCCCTCCCGCGACCAGACCACCAGTTGCAGACCGCTCGCGGCTGCCGGCGCGCTGCTCACGGCGAGCGTGTCCCCGGCGGCCAGCGGCGGCGGGAGGGGGCAAGGGGGTGGGGCAAAATTCTCAATTTGTAAATTTTTAAGAAGTGATTCTTGCAAATTGTTTTATTTCCGGTTTATTTTCTTAATTTTCATAAGGCGAAGGTTTTAGACCTGACGTTTGGAAAATAAATTTCAGGCTGGCGCAGTGTAGATATTGAATGCCTAACTTTGGCACGCACCCTAGTAATAAGCGCATTTTGACTTTTGCCGCAAGCGAACGTACAATAGTTGTGGCAGCAAAAAACTCTCATTAAGAAGACGAGGGGAACGATACTTCTGGTGTTTACAATACCTTGATCTGATTGTATAGTATTAACTCAGTTTGGGGATCGGATTTGTCGCCACAAGAGTAGCAACGCACACTGTTGTGGCTTGAAATTTTGGCTCAATCAGGAGATTGGCTACAACTAACACGATTTGGGGAGGATAATTATGAATAAGAGACCGGGGCAGGTGCCGCCTCAAGAAATGACCGAACAGGCGGGGCAGCAGATTAATCGGGTGGAGATGGTAACCGGGCAAACGCTCGGCGAGGCGAATACCACGCTGGAGATGTTGCGCACCCAGGCCGATCGCGCGCGCGGGTTGATGGCGCTCTTCGGCTTTGGGCGGCGCATTCTTGTCCCACCCGATGAAATCCATGTGGTGGTAGGTGATGGACGGCATGCTTTCTTCCCTTCTCGCAAGAGTCGAGTTTTTGGACAGACGATTGATCGCCCCTCAACCTATTGGTTGACCCGTCTGACGCAGGTGATCAAGCTCAAGACCATTAGCTTCACGGTGACGATTCGCGGAGAGGCCGGGCAGGGCGTGCCGGCGCTCGATAGCAGCAAGGTCAGCTTCCAAATTTGGGCGCACGCAGTGGCGAAACTCAACCCGGAAAAGGCTGAGATCGCTGCACAGCGCGTTGGTCTGGATGCTACGAGCTTGATCAACACGATCACTGAGGTGGGAACAGCGGAGCTGGTTGCGGCAGCGGCGACCATGACGCTGGAAGAGATCATCGCTAACCGGCAGCAATTGGCAGCAATAGCTTTTCCGCAAGTCAACCAGATTCTCTCAGAGCTAGGCTATGACTTGGCCTTGCTTACGATCACCAATTTGGATGGCATGGCCTATCGCAAGTTGGTGGAGCAGGCCGAGGCGCGCATCTCCAAAGAGACGAGCATTGTCACCAATCGCGAGCAAGTGGCAGAGCTTCAGGATCGGCAGGGACGGGCGCAGCGCGAGGCCGAAATTCGGGCGATGACGGAAAAGAAACTCGCCGCCGAGCGGCTGGAGGCCGAGCGCGAAGTTGAAATGGCAACGTTGGGCCAGCAAGAGTCGCTGGCGGTGCGACGCCATGAGGTAGAGCTGCTCAAGATTGATCGTGATAAGAACGCTGCACACGCCAGCCACGATGCGGATCTGGCTAAAGTGCAATTAACGCGCCAATTGAATGAGGCTGAGGTCGAGAAAGAGGCGCAGTTGGCGCGGTTGCGCGAGGAACGTGCGGCAGAGCTGCGCGCTGTGCAACAGCAGCGCACAGCCGAGATCCGGTTGGCCGAGACTGAAGCTGATGCCCGCCGTTTGGCGGCTGAGCAAGCGCGCAAGATCGAGCGTGATGCTGAGCGCACGCTGGCAGAGGCCAAGCGACTCGAACAGGAAGAGTTGGCCGCTGCGGAACGTCTCAAGGATGTGACGGTAGTGCAAGCGGACGCTGAAGCGCACGCGATGCGGATCAAGGTTGACGCAGAAACAAAGGCGGAGCTGGTGCACGCGGAGGCGGACACCAAGGCGGAGCTCATCCGAGCGGAGGCGGAGGCCAACGCCACGGAGAAGCGCGCGCAGGCTGCGAAGATTCGTGCTGAGGCCACACGCGCTGAGGCCGCGGCCCCCGGTCTGGCCGAAGCAGAAGTCGCCGAGAAGCAGGTGGCGGTCATGCGCGCCGAGGGTCTGGCGCAGGCAGAGATTGCCGAAGCGCAGGCCAAGGCCGAAGCAGACCGCTTGCAACGCATCAAGGAAGTGGAGATCGAGGCGCAGCGCGAGTTGATGAGCCTCTATGATCAAGCGCCGGTGCTGGTGGAGCTGGAGCGGCTACGGATGCAGATGGAGCATGAGGAACGGCTCACGCAATTGCAGCTGGAGTCCTCGCTGAAAGCGTTTGAGGCCATCGCGCCAGGTATCAAGGTTCACATTTACGGCAGCGGGGGGCAGATGTCGCAAATTATTACGGATTTGCTCTCGCTTTCGCGGGGCGTCTATGTGTTGGGCGAGGAAGTCCCGGCGGTCGGACGGCTGCTGGAAGCCCGCCCGACGGGTGCAGAAGTGCGTTGGGGTACACATTTGTTGCCGTTCATGCCTTATGTGCGCCAGGTACTCGACGGGATCAATCCCCGGCTGTTCGCCAGCCTCAAGGTTGCCGATGTGGTGGAACGGTTAGGGCCGGTAGTCGCCGGGCACGAGGATCTGGCGACGGCGTTGGAGTCACTACGCAACGATGGTAATTTCCGCGTGGTAGGCGATTTACCCATCGCGCCATTGCTGAAATTGTTTGGTATAGACCTGAGCGCGGCGCGGACTGCTGCACCGTCTACGGTAGCTGGAAGCACAGTGGAGCTGCAGCCTGAGTCGGAGATTCTGCATTAATAATAAGGCCAATACCGTTCAGTTAAGCATGGCAGCAGCCGGATTTTGCGGTTAAAACCGCTGCAAAGAGGTGTTTTTGGGTGATGGGCACAGCCCCCACTCCAAAAACACCTCTTATTTGGATTCCCGCTGTTCTTATAGTGAAACCTCTGCTTACGTCTGATTGTAGTGGAGCGCGGGGACTCTCGCGCCCCACTGAGCCTCTCACAAAATCTTATAATACACTTGCGGCGTATGGCGCTCTACCAGGCCTTCCGCGGCCAAAGCCAGCCGCAGTAACGTCACTTCATCCCAAGGACGCGCAATGGCTTGTAGTCCCACAGGCAGACCTTGGGGGGTGTAGCCGGCGGGGAAGGCGATAGCCGGCAAGCCGGTGAGGTTCGCGGGGGTGGCGAAGCGCATGATCTCGGTCAGAATGGTAAGGTCAGAATCGCCGTAGGGCAAGGCCCTTGGCGGAATGACCGGGGCAACCAGACCCGTAGTCGGCATGACAAGTACATCCACTGTCTCAAAGACGCGCAGGAAATGGGCGATCAGGCGCGTGCGTACTCGCTGCGCTTTGACATAATCCAACAGGGTGAATGCGCGCGCGAGGGTCAGGTTGAGCCGCACATCAAGTCCATGCTCTGTGTGATGTTCTGCGTGATAGGCGTCCATAGCTTGCGCCATTTCACCGGCAATCGTGATGACGTGCGCTACGCGCCCCGCTTCCAAATCGGGGATAACCACCTCGTGGAGATGTGCCCCTACCTCCACAAACTTATGGAGCAGTGTCTCACATATAGTCACGACCTCCGTGCTGGCGTGTCGGAACCACGGCCAGAACACACCTATACGCAAACCTTGGATGTTTGTGTTGTTCCAACCTTTCAGCGTGGGCTGGGGCTGATGCAATGAGGTTGTGTCCTGCGGATCAGAGCCGGACATGGCTGCGTAGCCCAGCGCAACGTCCGCTACATTAGCTGCGAGTGGGCCGATGTGCGCGATGCTCCAATCCAAGGGGGCTGCGCCGAACTCACTGATGCGCCCGTAAGTGGGTTTCAGTCCCACGATGCCACAAAACGCCGCCGGGATACGGATCGAGCCGCCCCCATCTGCGCCAACGGCGAGGGGACATAGTCCCGCCGCCACCGCCGCCGCTGAGCCGCTGGAACTGCCGCCCGTGTAATGCGCCGGGTGATAGGGATTGCGCGGTGTGCCGTGATGCGGATTCAGCCCCGTCACGCCGATGCCGATCTCGTGCATATTGGTCTTGCCGAGCAGCAGTGCCCCCGCAGCGCGTAGACGTGCTACTACTGTCGCGTCCTGGGTTACAGGCAATTGACCCAAAAACGCCGTCCCCACGGTGGTGGGATAAGGCGTCATGTCTATTTCGTCTTTGACGGCCACCGGCACGCCATCAAGCGGGCCGAGAGTGCGGCCTTCTTGATAGCGCTGAGCTGACGCTTGCGCCAGCCGCAATAGGTCTTCCGGTATCACCTTGATGAATGCCCGTAATGGCGGTTGGTGCGTATCGCTGGCTTCGATTGCCGCTAACAGCTTCTGCGCTACATCCTCTGGGGACGTGTTACCGTGGCGGTAGGCCGCTACATAGTCCCCAGCGCCGGCGAATCGGAATCCAGGCCCGCTGCCGACAGTTAAGGGCCATTCGGCTTCGGGAACAGACGCGGCAGCAAAGACCGACGCATCGTTCGTGAAATGGAGCGGTGTGTAGGTGGGCGTTTCTTCGAAGTGTCTGCGGCGCAAGGGGGTGACGCCCGCGCTCTGTAACAGATTGGGTAACAGAATACCACCAAGTGGCCCTTCCAAGATGGCAATCAGGGCTTTAAGGGCCGCGCCAGCAAGATACGGCAGTTGAACAGATTCCAGGTCATAAGTAGTATCAGGGTTCATAATTACCTCACAGGATTATAAACTGTTATTTCGCAATCGCGCCAAAGTCGCCCTGTCCAAGCCAGCAATAGGCGGGTTTTGAGCATTCTACAGGGTTAGTTTTGCGGTACGGCCTTGGACGAGCGCAGAGGCCTTCGACAGGCTCAGGCACCGGAAGCAGCCCGGTGGCTGAGCCTGCCGCAGCCCGGTGGCTGAGCCTGCCGCAGCCCGGTGGCTGAGCCTGCCGCAGCCCGGTGGCTGAGCCTGCCGAAGCCTCTCCCAGTTACCCTACGGCATGGCCTTGGACGGCCATCGCACAAAAGTCGCCCTGTCCAAGCCGGCACTATGCGGGTTTTGAGCAACCTACAGGGTTAGTTTTGCGGTCTGCCGAAATTGTGATCTACTGAGTCTAGCTATTTATAGGTATTGCTCAGGATGTCATTACCTTTTCGGCACACTGCTTAAAGAAATCCAGGGTTGGGGTTTCGAAGATAGTGATCGGATGGGGGCTGCGCATAACCTTCCCTTATGTCATCATTGAGATTGATCCACCAGTATAATCCCAAACGTGGCAAAGTAAAAAATCCCCTGTCCTTTAGATGCGTGTTAAGGTTTTTGTGTTGATTACTCCCATGTCGCGGTTGAGGGCGGGACCGGGGGAAGTATCTGTTTTGCAAAAAAGTGACGGGAATCGTTGTGAAAGCTAGCAAGTGGTTAAAACATACATAGCCCGGCAAAATGCCGGGCTATGTAAAGATTAGAGGGCGATTTGTGGTCGCCAATTTTTATTGGTGCCGAGGGCCAGAATTGAACTGGCGACACAGGGATTTTCAGTCCCCTGCTCTACCGAGCTGAGCTACCTCGGCACAATGGTCGTATTGTAGCCGACCTTGTACTTTTGTCAAGTTTGCGGCGTGGGCCAGGGTGCTTCCGGGGCAGTGAGGTAAGCAGCTATCGTTTGCGCCACGCCCAACGCATCGGCAACAGCGGGAGCAATCATATCTGCGCCACGCACCACATCACCCGCCGCGAACAGCCCCGGCACGCTGGTGCGCCCGGTCGCACGCGTGTCTACCAGAATCCGCTGTCTGCGATCCACCTGCAATTCCGGTAAACCTGTCTGCATGGTCGGGTCTGGCCCGTATCCCAAAGCCAACACGACCGTATCTGCCTCAACCGTGATCTCTTGGTCGGGGATGGGCACAGGCCGCCGTCGCCCACTGTCATCGGGCGGGCCCAGCTCCATGTGCTGATAACGCACAGCACGTAAGCGGCCTTCCGTATCCCCTAAAAAAGCCCTTGGGCTGGCAAGCCACACAAATTGCGCGCCCTCTTCTTGGGCATGGCGAAAATCCTCATGTGGGGAAGGCATTTCGGCTTCGCTGCGCCGATAGTAACAGGTGGCCTCGGTCACGCTAGGGAGGCGCAACGCTGTGCGCAGGCAATCCATCGCTGTACCGCCCGCGCCCAACACATGCACGCGCGGCCCTATGTCCAGGGGTGCGGCCCAAGCAGACGGCAGGTGCGCGCCACACGCCCCCGCGCGCACGAGGAACTCGACGGCATCTATGACACCGTGCAGAGCTTCGCCAGGCAGCTCAGGGCGGATGTTGCGTTGAGCGCCAACGCCCAAAAAGACCGCATCGTAAGTCTCCAGCAGGTGGGGCAACATTACATCCTGACCGATACGGACGCCACAGATGAACTCCACGTCCAGACTCGTAAGATAACCTGTTTTTTCTTGCGCGCGGCGGGGACTGAGCTTGAAGGCCGGAATTCCATAGACCAGCAAGCCGCCCGGCGCAGGGTTTTGCTCATACACGGTGACATGGTGCCCGCGTAGAGTCAGCCACTCTGCTACCGTGAGGCCCGCCGGCCCTGCACCAACGACCGCGATGCGCTTGCCGGTTAGCGGCGCGCGTTCCGGGAGGGGCAGCTCCTCACAATGCGCCACATAATCCGCCAGGAAGGCTTCCAGATGGCGCGTATCAATTGGCTTGCCCAGTTTGTTGAGAGTGCAAGCATCCTGACAGTAGTAATCCGGGCAGACACGCCCATTGATCTCCGGAAAAGGGTTGGTTTCGCGGTACACCAGGGCGGCTTCGATGAATTGACCGGCGCTCAGCAGGGCCAGCGCGCGCGGGATGTCGTTGTGTAGGGGGCAGGCGGTCTGACAAGGGGCATTGGGGCATTGCAGACAGCGTGCAGCCTCGGCGATGGCTTCTTTGGGGATGTGGAGGCGCGTGATCTCATCGAAATCTCCCAGCCTCTCTGCAGGATCGCGTTCACAAGCATATACCGGTGGTAGTTGCAAACGGGCCTTGCGGTCAAGTTTGGGGGCGGAGTCGGTCATAACAGGCTCCTTCTTTAAAAAAATACAAAGGGCGCATCTCAAATGGCTAGTAAAGCCGTTAGTTAAGCCTACCGAAACTAGTAGCGGGTCTGTTCATAAAACTGGCGAATTAGGAAATCAACCCCTGCGGGCTTTGTCAAAATGACCAGCGTTGCGGGCCGCGTTCAGCAGGGCCTTCGGTGTCACGGGGCAACCGGCGGGCAAACGGCTCCCAGGGGCTATCTTCTGGGCCGGTTAGCAATTCGATCTCCGCTAGCGCTACTACATCATAACGGGTGTACCCGCAACAATCGCAACGCCACGCAGGGAAATTGGGCCGCGTAAGCAAAAATGCACCCCAGCGGTGGGCGTAGGTACTGCGCGCCGGACGCAGCTGGCCCATTGAACAGCGCGGACAGGAATAGTTCACAATAACAGGCCTCCCTGTCGTAGCAATATTTCACGGTTCATGGTTATTCTCCATTTGTGAGGCATAAGTATAGCTAGGAAAGGCCCCTATCTGACTCGGCGGCCAATATCTGAAAAACGCTTTACCGATGATCGCGTCCGGGTTAATGCTTCCCCAGGCGTGTGAGTCACTGGAGTTGTTACGATTATCGCCTAGCACGAAGTATTCATTCGCACCTAGCACCCAGCTTCCCGAATAGATCGGCGGGCCGCTGATATACGGCTCATTGAGCGCCCGCCCGTTGACCCAGACACGGCCATCGTGGACTTCGATCTGATCACCAGGTAATCCTACCAGGCGCTTGATATAAGGGATGGTATCCGCGCTGCTGCTGGGCGGATGTAGGACAATAATGTCGCCTCGTTGTGGCGGTTGATAGCGGTAGGCAAGCCTGCTAATAATCAGATACTGCCCCTCGTGTAACGTTGGCTCCATGCTGACCGATTGCACTTCGTAACGTACTGTTAGCGTGTTGATTAACACAAACAGCACTATTGTTAACACCAGCGTTTCCAAAACATCTTTCAACGCTGGGCCGTTTATCCAAGAGCTCCGCGCTTGCATGGCTACCCTCTAAGGCAAATTTGCCAACTCCGGGAAAGTATAATGCGGCATAATGCCCCAATGTTCGGGCGGCCAATAGCAAAAAACAGCTTTGCCGATCAGGTTCTCAACAGGCAAAGCTCCCCAACGATGCGAGTCGCTGGAGTTATTGCGATTATCACCCAGGACAAAGTATTCGCCCGTGCCCAAATCCCAACTACCAACATACGCAGGTGAAATGCTAATATAAGGTTCATGCAGCAGTGTTCCGTTGACCCATACCCGGTCATCATGAACTTCTACATGGTCGCCAGGTAGCCCGATAATGCGCTTGATATAGGGAATACCGCCCTGTGCTTCGGGTGGATCGAGTACGACTACGTCTCCGCGTTCCGGAGATTGTAGCCAATAGGTAACTTTACTGGCGAGCACATATTGCCCATCGCGCAAGTTTGGTTCCATGCTTTGTCCATGCACCTGGTATCGTCCAGTCAGGGTATTGATGACCAGGAAGATAATCAACGCCAGGAGCAGCGTTTCCAGCGCATCCTGCAACCAGGAGCGAATCCCCAACGAGCGGCTTAAAGATGGGGGAGCAGCTTCGCTCTCCGTTTCTACTGGTGACTCAATCTCGATTTCAGAAGGTTCATCGAACAAGGTTTGTTTTACCTCCCCAATACTATATTGAAGAATTATAGTCCATCTCGACAGGCTTGCAACTAGCCTTAGACAAAACGCCCCTGTATAGAGCAGGGGCGTGGAAGATGCTAAAATCTGTGAGTGTTCAGGATTTCTCTGCGTTTGTAGTAATTTCGGTGTGGTTTTCGTCTTCGTCTTCCCAACCGATAATCCATACTGCCAACCCGGCGGTTAACACTGTCGCCACAATCAGTGCGGCCCATTGCCCGACTGCCAACCCTACATCACGCGCTGAGATGATAAGAATAATGACCATCCCTAATGCTAATACAATCCACGAAGTTAGTTGTGGGTGCGCGCTGCCCCAACGTTTTATCTGTTCCATTCAGCCCTCCTGTAGCAACTTACATCGGACGGTTAGTTAGGCGCTCACGCAACTGTTTAACCATGACCTCTTTGGTATCGGCACGCCATTCTACTGCGGCTTCACGCCAAGCCTTGTTAAGCCCAGTGACTTCACGCTTGTGGTAACCGAAGAGTTCCCAATACTTGATGAGTTCCGGCAAAGGCTGTGGCGGCAAAATCAGAATTGCTGCTTCAGCTTCTAGTTGTTTACCTTCTTCTTCCATGGCGTTAATCAGGGCACGGCCGGCCACTACCCGGTCAATGGCCGGGGCAATCAGGAAGTCCGTCACCCGCACGACCAAATTTTCTACTTGCCACCCTAGCAAGCCTACCATTTGCCCATTATACTCGGCACACATGAATCCTACCGTACCAAAACGCTCTGCAACCTGCGCTGGTGTGATTTTTGCTCCGCCGGGGCGGGCTGCATTGACAAAGGTCGCAATAGCGGATGACTCTCGTAACCGCGCTCGGCGCACTTGGATATCCGGTGTCATAAATAACCTCCGGTGCTGAGATAATGTAGACTGTTTTCATTATACCCTGGTTTTGAAGATAGACAAAACGGAAACTTGTGAAGCTGAATAGTTCAGTTTACCACGCGAGTAATAGGGCGTAACTTTGATGGATACTGGAGTGGTATTCGCTTGGCAAAAATCGTACCTAGTGCTAAACTAATAATGGTAGCGAAGACTTATAGCTTAACTGATGTGGAACTCACATGCAAGATCTACTCACCGATGAACAAGAAGCCTTGCTGTCAGGCGAAAGATATTGGCTTGACCATCTGCAATTGGAGCTGGCGCGTTTCAATGCGTCTAATGATGATCGCGTGGCGCTTTCACAGGCTATTCGCCGGGTAGATGAGCTCTTCTTGTTGCTGTTGTTGGGCGATACTATCTCATCACAACGAGTATTTCTTGACCGATTGTTGGATATGTCGCTGGAAGAAGTGATTCTATCAGATATTACGCGCCCGATGTACCTCTTCAAGTATGGGGAGCATCTCGAGCGCGTGGTGGTGGAACCGTCCTTGGCAACCATCGCAGCACCTGCGGCGGTGCTGCGCGGGGCCAATCTGATCTGTGCGCCAGGCAATCAGACTTCCCTCGCTATGCAAATCGAGATGCTACAACAATTTGCATCGCAGACTGATATCATCTTGTTTGCAATCGATCCTACAGTGCCGTTTTCTCCGGATGCACAAACTTTATTGGCAACGTTATGTGAATGGGAAGGGGATGTCATTATTGTGACATTGAGCACAACAAACCCCGGCGAAGCCATGTGCGCCACTATCACAAAATGTCTGGGGCGCGAGCCCACGTGGTTTTCTTTAGCAGAAACCACATCAACCACGGCCTTACATGCCGCTATTGTCGCCATCCTGCGTGAGCCACAACGCCTTTCCCGCAAACTACAATACCCGCTTGATGTTAGCTTCCAAATTGTCGCTAAATATCGCACAATTATTGCTGCGCGGTTGGACTTGCTTAACGGGGACTTTAAGACCATCGAAAAATTCAAGGAACAAATTGCCGATCATCAACAAACGTTAATCGAACAGTCGCTGAGGCCCTTTGAGAGCATTCGGATGACACTGCAAACTTTAGAACAACGCGGCCTGGAGTATTTTTCTAAGGCGCTTTCTCCATCTAAAATATTGCTAGCCCTTAACAAGGCACAGAGCCGTGCGGCTTTCGAGACTGCCGTGCTAAGCAACATTCCTGAGACTATTGATTCGCAAACTCTGCAACTTCTCACCTGGTTGGCTGAAGAGAATCAGCGGCCCTGGGATATGGCATTGCAAAGGCTCCCGGCACGCTTGCAGCTTGAAACTGACCCAGCGCTAGATCGTATTGGTAGCAGTTTTAATTACAATCGGCATCATCTATTGCGTGCGACCATCGCGGGGCTGGAGAAAGGCCGCGATGCTTACGACAACGCACGGGAAACACAATATCTGCTGGCAAGTTTACAGACAGCGCTGGCTACCATGATGCCGTCTGCGATTGAAACCGCCGGAGTGGGCGCGGTGACACGGCACATGGCAATTACGATTATGCAGGAGGTCTTGCACTTGCCCACCTTACTCAAGCTCTACGTGTTTCCCTTTAGCCGCACTCGGTTGCGCCAGCGTGAACAGTGGAAATTTGCAGCAATGACTCGCCAACTTACCGGGATTTTAGAAGATCAATTCTATTACGCGCTACAAACGCGGGAACAAGAAGTCAAATCGGCGGCGATGCCTTATACTCGCTTCGTTTATGAAGAGCGCGGCTATCTCAGCCGGGTTGCTGATGCTCTCACAAGCATCGCTAGATGGCTGACAGCGATAGAGAAGGAAATCAAGTGCTTGTAATTTGATTAGCCAACAACACGGGGGGATGATTTCTGTTATCCCCCCGTGTTGTTATTTCAGATCATGCACGTGCAACATGCTTTGCGCTTACATAGTGTTTTTCGGTGAGGTAACTTGCGCGCGTAAGTTTTGAAGTTGTACTTGAAACGCTTCTGGCGTAGCGCTTTCTTGCCCGACTGGCAGCAGAACGTGAAATTGGCTACCGGGACAACTTTGTTCATCGTAGCCGGGACTTTCTACCCAGATTTTACCTCCGTGGGCAGTGACAATACCGCGTGCTATCGCCAAGCCCAGCCCCGGCCCGCCACCCTTAAACTTAGTCTTACCGGAAGAATGGAACGCGGATTCCCCCGTGCGGTAGAATTTGGTAAAGATCAGGTCTTGCGATTCCTGTGCAATGCCGATGCCCGTATCCCGCACCGTCACTTGCACATAGTTCTCCGGTTGCGTTTCAATATAGTGACCGGTCACCGTAATCGCACCGCCATCCGGGGTGTATTTGATGGCGTTTAATAGTAAGTGATTAAACACCTTAGTCAGCGCCTCAGAATCAGCCTCAATAACCGGTAATGTGGATAGACCTTCCAACGTGAGGGTAAGATGACGCTGTTCGAGTGCCTCGCTTAACCCTTGGGATAAGTCCTTCCACAGCGCAGCTAGTGTTACTGGTTCTAGCAACAGTTCTAAGGTACGGCTGTCAATCTTGAGCATATCGAGCATTGTATTGACGATTTCGTGCATCCGCGCTGCGCCGGTGACGATGCCATTGACTTGCTGCAAACATTGAGGATTCTCTTGGGCGCATGGTGCGATACTAAGTAGCTGACTAAAGCCCTTGACTAGAGTCAACGGTGTGCGCAGCTCGTGGGCAACGACTTCGATGAAATCGGATTTGTTACGGTCAAGCAATTCCAGGTATTGATAGGCTTTTTCAAGTTCTGCGGTACGCTCACGCACTTTCTCTTCCAGAGCCACATTGAAGTTGATAACCTGTGCGTAGAGCTGGGCATTGCGCAATGCCACCGCGACCTGATCTGCCAGGCTTTGCAGGGACGTTATGTCGCCCGTCTCGAAGGGCATGTGTTGCGCGCTTTGAATATCCAGCACTCCCAACAAAGTCTCACCAAACACCAATGGGAACACGGCCTCAGCGATGGTGTCCGGTAGGGAATCAACCGGCATATACAGCGGATCAGCGAGCACATCCTGGCTTAAGTAGTGTTTTCCGGTACGTAGTACTTGTGCTAGAATGCTGGGCGAGGCGTCACGCGCAATCTGGTAGCCAATCTGCAATGTGGCGTTTGGCGCATTGCTATGCGCAGACATTAATGTGGCGATTGGCTCTTCAGGTGCGAGAAGCCAAATACCCACAAAATAATAGTCGAATTGTTCCTGAATGAGACGGACAACTGCATCCAACAGCGGGGATAGATCGAGGATGGATGTAATCTGGCGTGCAACTTGCACCCCGGCTTCGAGCTGGGCGGTGTATTTAGAGAGAGTTTGGTTGGCAGTGTCGAGTTGGGCGACCAGGTCTTGCAAGCGTGTGCGCTGATTGTAAAGAGCGAGGAATACTTCAACTTTGCTGATGAGGATCTCTGGGGTAAAGGGTTTACTGAGGAAATCTACGGCGCCGGCTTCGTAACCTTTGCGGTGGTGGTATTCATCGGAATAGATGGCGCTGACAAAAATGATCGGCAGATCAATGGTCTGTGGCCGACGACGTAATCGCTCCACTAGCTCATACCCATCCATGCCAGGCATTTGCACATCTACGATAGCAACAAAGAAGTCATGGGCATCTGCTAGGTCTAAAGCAGCTTGTCCGGAAAGAGCTATAACCAGGTCGATATCTAATTCGCTCAGCAACCGTTCAAGGATCAGCAGGTTTTCCCGCCGATCATCAACCAATAGAGCATGAGGTCGCGTGCTCATAGATTCTTACCAAACTCTCTTTTTATTAGTAGTTACGCGATCAATGTAAGTGGGATGGACTTTGGATGCTAAAATGCGTTGGTTGTTGCATAAATCCCCTTGTTTGGTTTCAAATGTACCCTTACCTGGAGATGGGTAACTATTGTTTTATCTTTAAGCATAGGCGATTTTTGAAAATTTACAAGCGCCGCACCTAATCGGGAGTTGGGAGCATTGCGCCAGACCAGTTTTGATGAAAAATTGCGCTGGTCACGAGAAACCCTAACCGTAAACGCAATAGATTTTGCTTTGTGTTGCCTATCACATCAGAACGATCCCCGCGCCGCTTCAAAATGGCGCCTATTCTAAAGCCAAACAAGAAGGTAGCACGCACCTTTCAATAGGCTGAAGATACGCCTGTATGGCCTTCCCGCAAGCAGTTGTTAACATAAAACTAACTGCAGCCCCCCTCTTGCTTAATCTACAAAAAAATGCGCCCCTTTTGGTTGGGGTGAGTTTCTCTGAGTTGTGCGGCGCGCGTGCAGAGACCGTCCTCTGCACGCTCTGGTTTAGCTTTGACCGTGCCAACCTCCCTTCCACAACTGAAAAGGTCTTCCATTTTATATGGGCAGCGCAATCGAACGACTTCCTAACCCCTGACCTATCTTTTGGTAGGTGACAACCTGACCGACTTCCTTTATACTGTCCTAAATCGCAGCAAGCGGAGGTAACGGATGACAGGGGATGAAGTGTTGGAAGCATATTACGAAATCCGGCTCCAGGGACATCTGGATGCACAGCGCTTCACGGGGTTAAGCGTGAGGTTGCTACCCAACGGCGAGACACTGCTCTCTGGCCCAGTTGTGGATCAGGCCGCGCTCCACGGGATTCTCGCGCGCATTCGTGATTTAGGGATTGTGCTTCTGGAGGTGAAGCGCACTACGACAAGTTAAGACCTGCCAGGTCTATGGGCTAAACTTAATGACATTGATGGAAAGGCTATTCGCTCATGGATATTCTGCAATTTGCTACTATTGCCAGTGTCTTGTTTGTCGTTGTTTCTCTGATTTGGCGGTTTGTCTCCAATCACCAGTCGCTACCTTGCCCTTCCTGGCTGGGCTGGATGGTGGAGCTAGATAATCCTTTTACCAAAACGAACCGCGCCAGTGTCATCATCGGCTTATTAGGCTTACAGCCCGGTATGCAGGTACTCGACGCCGGGTGCGGCCCAGGGCGGCTGTCCATTCCCGCCGCGCAAGCCATCGGGCCACAGGGAAAAGTGACCGCATTGGACATCCAGGCCAGAATGTTGGCCCGCGTGCAAGAAAAAGCCCACGCTGCCGGGCTTACCAACATCCGCCTGGTACAGACAAGCCTGGGCGAGGGCCAACTGGAAAGCGATTATTACGACCGAGCCTTGCTGGTCACGGTGCTGGGCGAGATTCCCAACCAGGAAACGGCCCTGCGGGAGATTTACGCGGCCCTTAAACCGGGCGGGATTCTCTCGGTGACAGAGGTCATCTTCGACCCGCATTTTCAGAGCCGCAAAACAGTACAACAAATGGCTGGCAAAGTCGGGTTTCGTGAGACAGGATTTTTCGGGAAACGCCTGGCTTACACCATGCACTTTGCAAAAATCGCATAGTAAATTACCTTAAGAGCGCAACACGGGGGTACCGGATGTATTATAGAACCATTCGCAACGATATATTAAGAAGCAAAGCGATCACGCTGACGACCATGCTATTTGTCGCCGCGGCGGCTTTGCTGGTGGCACTGGCAGCCATCCTCGTCGTCAACCTCGCAGGTGCGATTGACACGTTGATGATACAGGCACAAACGCCGCATTTCATGCAGATGCACACGGGCGCGCTGGATATGGTGCGGCTGACGGCTTTTGCGGAACAGCAGGAAGCGGTCGCCGCCTTCCAAGTGTTGGAATTTCTCAACATGGATGGCGCGAAAATTGTCTTTGAAGGTGGTTCGCTGGCGGGTAGCGTCCAGGATAACGGTTTCTCGGTGCAGAGCGCGCAATTTGATTTCCTGCTTGACCTTGACGGGAACATTATCCAGGTAGCCGATGGGGAGCTGTATGTCCCTATCAGCTATATGCAAGATGGCACGACCCGTGTTGGGGAGAGGGTTACGGTAGCGGGTAAACAATTTATGGTCGCAGGAACTCTCCGCGATTCGCAGATGAACTCCTTGCTCTCTTCGTCCAAGCGTTTCTTGGTGAGCCATAACGACTTTGCGGCGCTCAAAGGCTTCGGCAGCGTCGAGTATTTGATTGAGTTCAGAATCAAGGACTTGTCCACGCTGGGCACATTCGAGACTGCCTATACCGCCGCAGGCCTGGATGCAAATGGGCCGACGCTTACCTATCCGCTATTCAAGATGATTAACGCTATCGCTGACGGAATGATGGTTGCGCTTTTGTTACTGGTAAGCACGCTGGTTGTGGCAATTGCATTTCTGTGCATTCGCTTCACGCTTTTGGCAAAAATCGAGGATGATTACCGTGAAATTGGTGTGATGAAGGCCATCGGGCTGCATGTTTCCGACATCAAGCGAATCTACCTGGCAAAATACGCCGCGATTGCGGCAGGGGGCTGCCTGCTCGGTTTTGCGCTTTCGTTTGTCTTTCGGGATGCGCTGCTCGCCAACATCCGGCTGTATATGGGTGAAAGCGCCAACGCCTCCCTGGCCCCGCTACTGGGGAGTCTGGGGGTATTGCTGCTGTTCCTGACGGTGATAGCCTATGTGAACGGCGTGCTGCAACAATTTCGTAAAATGTCCCCAGCAGAGGCTATCCGCTTTGGCGTTGTGCAGGAAAAATCGAGTGGGTCACGCCATTTTCACCTACACCAGAACCCGTTACTCGGTGTGAATATTTTTCTAGGCGTGAAAGATGTCCTCGCCAGGAAAGGCTTGTATGCCACCATGCTGATTGTGTTGGCGCTGGCTGCCTTCATCAGCATTCTCCCGCAAAATTTACATAACACCATTGCTGCCAAAGGTTTCAGCGCTTATATGGGCATCGGCGATAGTGACCTGCGTATTGATCTTCAGCAGACCGACAACATTGCCGCAAAGGCGGCAGACATTGCGCTGGCGCTGGAGACTGACAGGGATATAGCCCGCTATGTCGTACTTACCACCAAAGTATTTCGGGTGAAGCTACCGGACGGCTCAGAGAGACGGATTACTGTTGAACTGGGCGACCACGCAGTATTCCCCATCAACTATGCCGAGGGGCGCGCGCCCGTTGCAGTAGACGAGATTGCGCTTTCGGTGCTGAACGCCAACGAGTTGGATAAGCGTGTTGGTGATAACCTGGTCTTGCTGGTTGGCGGACAGGAGCGCCCCTTCACGGTATGCGGCTTGTATTCCGATGTGACCAACGGCGGCAAAACTGCCAAAGCCGCTTTCAGCGACGCCGCGGCGGACATCATGTGGAGCGTGATCAGTGTGGAACTTGCGGATGAAGTTAGCATTGATGTCAAGACTGCGGAATATGCGATCCGGTTCGCTTTTGCCAAGGTCACAGGAATTGAAGGTTATATTGCGCAGACCTTTGGCTCGACCATACGCGTCGTTGCCCAGACGGCTTTCGCTGCTATTGTCATTGCATTGCTCATCACAGTCCTCATTACCCTATTGTTTATGCGACTGCTAGTCATTAAGGACAGATATTCCATTGCCGTGATGAAGGCCTTTGGTTTTACCAACGCGGATATCAAGGCGCAGTATCTCGCGCGCGCGGTGTTCGTGCTACTGGTCGGCGTTTCGCTCGGCACATTGCTGGCAAACACACTCGGCGAGACGCTGGCGGGAGCGGCGATTTCCTTCTTTGGCGCAACGTCTTTTGAATTTGCCGTCAATCCGTTCTTTGCCTATCTACTCAGTCCGCTGCTGATGGCGTGCGCGGTGCTTCTTGCGACCGGCGTGGGGACATTGGATGCGGGACAAATCAATATCGCGGAAACTCTCAAGGAGTAACGTATGAAACAGCTAATTGTTAGCGAAAACATCATCAAGTCTTTCGGCGTAGGTGTTGAAAACCGCAAAGTTCTCGACGGAGTATCTGTTGCAATCAACGCGGGCGAGTTCGTCGCAGTCATGGGCCCTTCCGGTTCTGGAAAATCCACGCTGCTGTTTGCGCTAAGCGGCATGGACAGGGTTGACAGTGGCCGCGTTACCTTCAATGGCACGGACCTCTCGCGGCTCAGTGACAATGCACTGGCCGATATTCGGCGGAAGGAAATGGGCTTTGTCTTCCAGCAGCCGACTCTGTTGAAAAACCTGAACCTGCTCGACAATATCTCACTGCCAGCCATGCGCGACGGTGGTAAAAATGCTGCGCAGCTGACTACAAAAGCCAGGGCGTTAATGAAAAGAACGGACATTCTGGAATTGGAGCAACGTGATATGACCCAGGCTTCAGGCGGGCAACTTCAGCGAGTGGGCATCTGCCGCGCGTTGATGAACGATCCACAAATCATCTTCGGGGACGAGCCGACCGGGGCCTTGAATTCCACCGCCGCCAACGAAATCATGGCGCTGCTGGCTGAGATCCATCGCAGCGGCACGACCATTCTGCTGGTCACGCACGATGTCAAAGTGGCGGCCAAAACCGAGCGAGTGTTGTTCATCTTCGATGGTAAAATTACCGGAGAGTACCGGCCTGGCGTGTATAATGCCACCCACGACGATTTGAAAGCCCGTGAGGAAGGTCTCAGCGCCTGGTTGTCCCAAATGCAATTCTGAATTAGCAAGACTATGCGGGCTTCAACTTCGCTGATGGTGCCGGTTGACCACCTGCCCCGTGTTCAGGGGCTGAACCAGCTGCTCAATGGCGACCTGAACAGCGCGGCGGCTGGGATTGCTGCCCATGTCGTTCTTTGCCATCGGCCAATCCCAGGTTGAGCCGGATATGCAGGCGCAAGTTCTCTCACTTTTGCAGAGCGTCGGCATCGCACCGTTAGCAAACCGCCTGAGCCTCCAGCTCTGGTTCCTGCTGAGCAGAGCATGGTGTGTCTTGATTGCGTTATCTGGGCCATTTGTCCCAACGGGGATGAACATCAAATCACCCCGTTCTGGAACACCCGTTTCCGTGTTCGGCTAACCCGCCGAAAGCCGGTTTCGGGATACGCCTGAAAATGGTATAATGCGGTCATCCGAATGTAAACCCTGGTGACTGAGCCAAATGACGGCAACACTATTACAGACCAAACTCTATCGCCCGACACCACGCCCTGATCTGGTGCCCCGCGAGCGCCTGCGTGAGCAGCTCTTTGCTGGGCTGTGGACAGGCCAGGCGTTCGCGCGCAAACTCACGCTGGTTGCCGCCCCCGCCGGGTTCGGCAAAACCACCTTGCTTGCTGATTTTGGATTTTCGATTGTGGATTTTGGAAGAGCGCCACAATCGAAAATCCAAAATCTAAAATCGGTTTGGCTGGCGCTGGATGAGGCTGATAACGACCCGGTGCGCTTCCTGCGCTACGTTATTGCCGCACTACAAAGCGCGCTCCCCGAAATAGGCACCACCGGGTCGCGGCTGGAACTCGCTACCCCGCCTGCTCTGGAAGAGGTGCTTGCGGGCGTCATTAACGAGATTACCGCCGGCGGGTCTCCCATCATCCTGACGCTAGACGATTATCACGTCATCACGCACGTGGGCCTTGAGCAACTCCTGACCTTCCTGCTCGACCACCAGCCGCCTAACCTGCACCTCATCATTGCTAGCCGGAGTGACCCAGCCTTACCTCTCGCGCGATTACGCGCGCGCGGCCAGCTGCTCGAATTGCGCGCCCGTGATTTGCGCTTTACTGAGACAGAAGCTGCCACTTTCTTCACGCAGACGATGGGGTTAACGCTGCTCCCGGAGTGGATTGCGGCTCTGGAACAGCGTACCGAAGGTTGGATTGCGGGCTTACAACTCGCGGCCCTCTCGCTTCAGGGGCGCACTGACCCTGCCAGTTTCATCCAGGCGTTTAGCGGCAGCCATCGCTATGTGATTGACTACCTGGTCGGGGAAGTACTCCAACAGCAGAGCGATGAACTGCGCACCTTCCTCTCCCAGACCAGTATTCTTGCTCGCTTCAACGCCGAATTGTGCAATAGGCTCACTGGGCGCGTTGATGCACAGGCGATTATCGCCCGGTTGGAGCAGGCCAATCTATTCATTATTCCGCTTGACGACGCGCGCCGCTGGTATCGCTATCATCACCTGTTTGCCGATTATTTGCGTAATCTACTCGCCCCACCCGAACAGGCTGCCCTTTACCAGCTAGCCGCTACCTGGCATGCGGCCAACGATTTATCCTCCGAAGCCGTACACTACGCACTGGCAAGCGGCGACCACGACTTTGCCGCCGACATCATCGAACACGCCCTGGGCCTGGATGCCACCTGGTCAGAGGGCAATCTGATGCAGTTAGCCGCCTGGCTTGCAGCCTTGCCGTCTGCTGCTCTTCACGCCCGCCCGCATTTGGGGCTGCAAGCTGCGCGTGTGCTCTATCTTCAGGGGCGTTTCGACGAGGCCGAAGCGCAACTGGCTCAGACGGAAGCCGGCTTGCAATCCCAGGCCGCTGTGCGTGGGCATGAAGTGCTATTGGCAATGACTGCGCTCTATCGCGGCGCGATTGCTGCCGTGCGCGGCAACTTCCAACAGGCCATTGCATTGATTTCCCCGGCCCAGGCTCGCATTCCGCCCGAAAATCATCTAGCGCACGCCCGCGCCTTTTTCAGCCTCGGTCTGGCCTATGAAATTGCTGAACAAACCGCCCTGGCAGTGGAAAACTATTTACAATCCAGCGCCGCAGCGCGCGCCGCGGGCATCGTATTCCTGGATGTGCATGGGCTATGCGCCGCGGCGCAACTGCAAATCAGCCAGGGACGGCTAACCCTCGCGACCCAGACCTGCCACGAGGCCCTGCAATTGGCCGAAAGCGCGCAGCTACCGCCGTTGGGGCTGGCCTGGGCCATTTTAGGCGTGATTGCGCTGGAACGGAACGACTTATTAACCGCCGAGACTTACTTGCAGGATGGCATTGCCCTTGCTCGTCAGGGCGGTTTGTTGGATGATTTGCTCGTTGGGTTGGCGGCATTGGGGCGCTTGCACGCTTACCAGGGCGATCTAGTCGGGATGCAGGCCGTGATAGACGAAGCTCTATCTATTATCCAGGCACTAGGTGTGCCCCGTGGGGAGCAATTAGCCCACGCCCATCTCGCCCGCTTTCAGCGTTTTCTTGGTCAGCATGAGGCCGCGGCACGTTGGGCCAGCGCTTACCAGGCCGCCCGGGCCGCGTCGTTGCGCGAGTTCGAAGAGCTGACTCTGGCCCGCATCCTGCTTTCCACCGGCGAATTGGTACCAATTCCGGCCATTCTGCATCCGATTTTGGAACAGGCCGCCGCTGCCGGGCGGATGCAAACTTGCCTCGAAGCGCAACTATTGCTGGGACTGTATCACCATGCGCAGGGAGATACTGCCGCCGCGTTGGTGTGGCTGAAACAGGCGTTGGAATTGGCTGTTCCTGAAGGCTACCTGCGCGTCTTTCTGGATGAGGGCCAACCGTTGCTGGAGCTGCTGCCACAGGTGCGAGCACAGTCCCCGGCCTTTGTGGATGCGGCGCTGGCTGCGGCGCAGATGCTATACGCCTCTCTGCCCGCCGAGATTGACCGCATGCTCCCCCACGGCGAGATCCTCAGCGCGCGCGAGCTGGAAATCCTAGGCTTGTTGGCTGAGGGCTTACCGAATCAGGAAATCGGGCAGGCTCTTTTCATCGGCGTAGGTACGGTCAAGTGGTATCTCAATCGCCTCTATGTTAAACTTGATGTGAGTAATCGCACCCAGGCGGTAGCCCGCGCGCGGGAGTGGCGGATACTGTCGTGATTTATCCTGTTGATTAGAGTCTGTAAAAGAATAGTCCCCCGCCACAGCCGCCCTCAGGGTGGGGGCGGGGAGCGAAAACGGGAAGTTATGCTTTTATGAACCCTTACGAGGCGTTGACAAAAACTTGCTTCCTGGTACAATACCCCAGTGTTGGCCCCATCGTCTAGTGGCCTAGGACGCTGGCCTCTCAAGCCGGAAACAGGGATTCGAATTCCCTTGGGGCCACCAATACAAAAACCACCGCCCCCCAGGAAAACCTGGGGGGCGGTGGTTTTTGTATGCAAGTTGCGCAGCGCTACGCTTTTTCGAGCAGTGCCAGTAGCAGCCAGAGCAACAACAACGCCCCTGCACCGGGCAACAGACAAACGAGCGCGGAGACCAGGGCCTCTGCCCCGTAAAGCCATCCGATCAATCCCCCGCCGCCCAACACCAGCACAAACACGACACCCAACAAGAGCCGGTGCTCGGTCTGGCGACGCTGGGTGCGTAAATCGGTGGGGGGTCTTTTCATCTACGTGTATACCTCACGTTGAAACTTTCAAAAGAGCGCCAGTTGTTGCATGGTTACGGGCGAATACAACGGTAGCCGCGGCATAAGCCCGTGTTCCTGACACAATACCTCGAACAAGCGATATAACTGCGCGGCGCGTGGACTAGCGCAATTGTAGCGCTCGCCAAAAGTGCGCTCGTACTGTTGGCGCAGGCCAGGGAACAAACGCTCCAATTGGTTGTAGTAATACGCCCGTTGCCGGTCACGCAGGCTCATGCCCATCCAGGGGATGATATAGGTTGCGCCGTGGGCTGCCGCCTGGGCCACAAGCGTCGTGATGTTGTCCTCATTATCTTGGATAAAGGGTAAAATCGGCATCATGGTGACGCCTGTCTGAATTCCCTGTTCGGCCAGGCGGCGCATGGCCGCGAACCGTGCGGAGGGGCGCGGGGCCAACGGCTCGACCTGAGCCGCCAGCGTGTCATCGGCGGTAGTGATGGTGAAGCTCACACTGGCATAGACCTGGCTGATGGCGCGCAACGTGTCCAATGCACGCAGCACCAGATCACTCTTGGTGATGATATGCACCGGGAACCCCATTTCAGCGATGACCGCGAGCGCCTGCCCGGTAAGGTTGCGCTCAGCCTCTAAAGGCATGAACGGATCGTTCATCGAGCCGAGGCCAATGACGCCTTTGACCCGTTTCCGTGAGAGTTCGTCGCGCAACAAAGCGATAGCGTTGGTTTTGACGCGAATTTCGCTATCGAAGTAATCCAGGCCATAACATGCGCTGCGGCTGTCACAATAGATACACCGGTGCATACAACCGTTGTACAGGTTCATATTGTACTTGAGTCCGAACCAGGTATCCGGTTGCTTGATGTGCGCGAGCAAAACTTTTGCCTGAATGTCTTTGACCCGCATGCATGTCCTCACACTTGTGGCTGCTCTTAGAATCTATCTCCAACTTGTCTACTGTACATTTTCCAAGCGCATTCAGTGTTAGCCACGAATTAGCATAAATTTTACGAATTTCTTATTGTTTTCGTGTTAATTCGAGTGAATTCGTGGCAAAAATCTACAAGTGTACGGTAGCAAATCCCAAACTATACGAAGGCAGTGGTTCCAATTTGTAAAATCTATGTTCTAAATCTTTGAGCCGATACAGGTGGCAACTTGAGTTGCTTATGTTAATCATAGCCACTTGGGGCGGCCTGTCAACCGGGTGTGAGGCAACATGACCCTTGTGGAGTTGTAGTCTCGGCGTTTAGATGTACACTATATGAAAATGGTTTGGAGTAAAAAACTTACATTAAGTAACCTCAAGCGCCACACTCTCACGAAAGTTTAAGAAGCTGTCCAAAAAAATTCACTAAGGCGGTGGTTGAGTCTGTTGAAACCAGCACCGGGACTCGGTAGGCTCAACCACCGGCGAAATTGTTGGATAAATGCTGACATGCAGGCCTTCGCAAGGGCAGGCTACGTAGTGGTTGCCAATTTGCTTGATGTACAATTGTTTCAGGAGTAGTCTATGTCTACACAAGCGCCTCGGCAGGAAAGCTTCAAAGTCCCGTTGCGCGTAATGCTCAGCGTGCCCTTTGTGTTGCTGACGGTGCTGGTGGTTAGCTTGGTAAGCTATTTATCATTCCGCAACGGGCAACGTGCCGTGAACGATGTTGCCTATCGTCTGCAAGGTGAAATTAGCGCCCGTATCGAAGCCTATCTAGTCACGTTCCTCAATACACCACAGCTCATCAATCAATTGAATGCCAACGCCCTGCGCCAGGGTTGGCTCCCCGCTGATGCGCCAACTACTCTGGAGCATTACTTCTGGAAACAGATTCAAGTCTTCGATTCGGTGAGCAGTATCTATTTTGCCAATCCTTCTGGTGGATTGGTGAATGCCGGGCGGGAAGGGGCTAGTGGCGATTTGTATATCATCGTAACCGAGAACTTTACTCACGGCACGTTTCATAAGTACGCCACTGACGCAACCGGACAGCGCAGGGAACTGCTCAGCGCGGTTCCTGACTTTGATGCGCGTACCCGCCCCTGGTACACCAGCGCGCTCGAACGGGGCACGACATGGAGCGATATCTACATCCTCTTCACCGGGCAAGATATGGCAATCGCGGCAAGTCAGCCCGTCTATGCCGCAGATGAAACATTGCTGGGTGTTGTTTCCACAGATGTCTTCATTTCACAAATCCAAACCTTCCTGCAATCCCTAGAAATTGGCGAAACCGGTCAGGCTTTTATTATGGAGCGTTCGGGGAAGCTCGTGGCAGCCTCAACCGCGCAGCAGCCCTTCAATATAACGAACGGGCTTGCATCCGGGGAGCGGCTGGATGCGACGGCCAGCGACTCTTTATTGATCAGTGAAGCGACAATCTTCTTAAACCAAACGGTTGAAAGCTATGCACTCATACAACAGTCGCAGGGAGGGGAGTTTGAGATTGCCGGACAACGACATTTCTTGCTTGTTACCCCTTTGCGTGACCCTTACGGCATTGATTGGCTCGTGGTCGTGGTTATCCCCGAATCTGATTTCATGGCTCAAATTAACGCCAACAATCGCACCACGGCACTAGCTACTAGCGCCGCGTTACTATTAGCCATAACAATGGCCGTGTTGATTAGTCGGCGGATTACTTCCCGAATCTCACAACTGCATCATGCTGCTCACCGGTTGGCTCAGGGTCAACCGGTAACTACTTTACCAGACGCGAGTCACATTACAGAAATTAGCGGGTTGACAAAAGCCTTTACCACGATGGCCGCGCAATTACACGATTTGCTAGGTAATTTAACTGCCGAAATCGCTGAGCGCAAACGCGCCGAGGCAGATTTACAGCTCAACTATTCTTTGTTGCAGGGTATCCTTGAAAGCAGTGCCGTGCCGATTTTCTCGCTCGACCGCGATTTCCGATATACCGGGTTTAACCAAATTCACAAGCTGAAGATGCAGGCTCTTTATGGTACAGTGCCCCAAATCGGACATGATTTTTACGAATATCAGACATGTGAGGAAGACCGAGTAGAATCCAGGCCTAACATAGAACGGGCGTTGCGCGGAGAACAGTTTGTTGTAGAAGCCCTTTCGGGCAATAGGGCTTTGAGCCGAAGACAATTTGAGATTACGCATAGTCCTGTGCGTGATATGCAGGACACCGTAATCGGTGTGGCTATTTTTGCGCAAGACATTACCGAGCGGAAGCAGGCAGAGGAAGCGTTGCGCGAGAGCGAAAACCGGTATCGGGCACTTTTCGAAGGCAGCCCGCAAGGTATTCTAGTAACGGACATAGAAACACAACGCTTTCACTACGCTAATGCCAGTATATGTCGGATGTTGGGCTACGCAAAAGCTAATTTGCTTGAACTTAGCGTCGCGGATATCCACCCACCGGAGTCTTTGGCGCAGATACAGGCGGAATTCATCACATTGATACGTGGTGAGAAGACAATAACTGAGGCACTCCCCTTATTACGTTGCGATGGGACAGTATTCTTTGCCGAAATTGCCGCTTCGCACCTACACATTACTGGGCGTAAATATTTAGTAGGTTTCTTTGCGGACGTCACTGCTCGCATTCAGGCGGAAGCGGCTCTGGCGCAAGAACGCATCCTCTTGCGCACAGTCATTGATAACTTGCCTGACGCCGTTTATGTGAAGGATTTAGAACTGCGGAAGTTATTGATAAATCACGCTGATTTGGAGAACATGGGCTTTGAGGATGAAAGTGCTGCACTAGGTAAAACAGACTTTGATGTTTTCCCTCCAGCAGTAGCGGCGCAATTTGCTCACGATGACCGCACTGTATTGGAAAGTGGTACCCCGATTTTAGATCGCGAAGAGCGGTTGATCCGGCCCTCCGGTGAAGAACGCTGGCTGCTCACTTCTAAAGTGCCGTTGCGTGATACACAAGGGCGGATGTTGGGTATCATCGGGATCGGCCACGACATCACCGACCGCAAACGGGCTGAAAAAGCGCTACGTGCCAGCGAGGAACTTTTCCGGGAAGTCATCCGCACGATTACAGCGCATATTTACGTGGCCGATATTGCTCCAGACGGACAACGTCGCCATGTGTACTTTTCGCCTAACCGAAGTATGCTGACCGGCTACTCGCTAGAAGTGTTTAACGAAGATGCTTATTTCTGGTTCAATCACGTTATTCATCCGGACGACCGTCCGCTGGCAATGGAGCAAGTGGCCCGGTTGATGCAGGACGAAGATAGCACAGCCGATTACCGCATCATCCGCGCTGATGGTGAAATTCTGTGGATGCGTGATAGTGCCCATGTGATCTGCCTGGCGGATGGTATAAAGCGCGTCTATGGATTTGTTAGTGATGTGACCGCATACAAGCAAACTGAAGCTGCCTTGCGTGAGAGCGAGACTCGCTTTCGGCATCTGTATGAACAATCGCCTGTAGCCTACCAATCGTTAGATGCCAAAGGCTACCTGATAGAAGTCAATATGGCCTGGTTAGAGGAATTAGGATACACGCGCGAAGAAGTCATCGGGCGCAAATTTACCGATTTTCTGGTTGATGAATCCAAACACCTGTTTCAAGAGCGTTTTGCAACCTTCAAACGCGAGGGCGTGGTTCACGCGATAGAATTTGATCTCCGTTGCAAAAACGATAGCGTCATTAGTGCCACGTTTGAGGGGCGTATAGGACGTAGCCCAAACGGTAAATTCGCCCAAACCCATTGCATTTTCATCAACATTACCGAACGTAAGCGCATAGAGAAAGCCTTACAAGAAAGCCGCGCACTGTTTCGCTCATTGGTTGAAAGTATACCGCAAAACATTTTCAGCAAGGACTTGGACGGCCATTTTACTTTTGCCAATCAACGCTATTGTGCTGCTGAAAACAAGCCCCTGGAAGAGCTCGTAGGGAAAACTGATTTTGACCTCCATCCGCCCGATCTGGCAAAACAGTATCGCGCCGATGATCTTCGGGTGATTGAAACACGAGAAGTGATTGAAAAGGAAGAAATCCATCAAACGCTGGAGGGAACACCATCTTATGTGCAGGTCGTCAAAGCCCCCATTTATGATGCCGATGGTCAAGTGCGGGGAATGTTGGGGATATTCTGGGATATCACCGAGCGCCGGCGCGCGGAAGAACAGTTGCGCTTGCAAGCACTAGTACTGGATCAAATTCAAGATCGTGTGACAATCACAGATCTTTCCGGGAGGATCACCTACGTCAATCAATCTGAGGTTGATTCTCTCGGCCATGCGCGGGAGAGTTTGATTGGCCGTGCTACTGATATATACGGAGAAGACCCCGCACAAGGCGCAACGCAACAAGATATTCTGCAACGCACGCTGGCCGAAGGCCAATGGCGTGGGGAAGTAATCAATTACACTGCGGATAAACAAGAAATCATTTTAGATGCGCGCACACGCATTGTGTATGACTTGGAAGGCCAGCCGATCGCGCTATGTGGCATCGCTACTGACATTACTGAGCGCAAGCAACTGGAATTAGCTCAACGCGCCAGCGAGGAACGATTTTCCCTAGCAGTGCGCGCCGGGCGCGTGGGCATTTGGGAATTTTGGCCGCTTACTAACCATGCCTACTATAACGAGACCTGGTATACAATGTTGGGCTATACACCTTATGCCCTGCCCCAAGATTATGCCACCTGGCGTGAATTGTTACATCCCGACGATGCGGTTGCCGCGGAGTCCCATGTTCAAGCGAGTCTAAAGGACGTACTAGATTTTAGTATGCAATTCAGAATGCGCACAGCGGATAATGATTGGCGCTGGATTCAGGCGAACGGCTATATTACAGAGCGAGACCCTACCGGCACAGCCCAGCGGGTTATCGGTACCCATACCGATATCACCGAATACAAGCTAATCGAGACAGCATTGCGGGGCGCATTGCAAGAGCGGGAGGCACTGCTGCGCGAAATCCACCACCGCGTCAAGAACAACCTGCAAGTAGTCTGTGCCTTACTCGATTTGCAAGCATTACGGGCCGATGCACCGCAGATCAACGCAGCCTTAGAGGAGAGTGGGCAGCGCATCCGCTCGATGGCCTTCATCCATGAACAACTGACCCATGCCGAAAATCTGGCACAGGTAGATATGGCCGCGTATGTCCGCGATCTAGTCAACTCGTTGCGCATCTCTTACGGCCTGGACTGGGTTGAGATTGAGCTAGACGTGGAAGCCATTGCACTGCCCTTCGACTCAGTCTCTCCCTGTGGTCTGTTGATCAACGAGCTGGTTTCGAATGCGCTCAAACATGCCTTCCCGCCAGAGTGGCACGGGCATCAGTCGCCCGGTGGCCCGCACGGACTGCTCCACATCGCATTACACGCGCCACCTGATATGAGACCTCACGCAGTACTGACGGTAGCCGATAATGGCATCGGCTTACCAGAGGAGCGTAGCCAGGAGTCTCCAGACACGCTGGGGTTGACGCTTGTGCGCTTACTCTCTCGGCAATTGGACGGGACGCTGGAAATCATGCGTGAGGGGGGCACAACCTTTCAGGTTACATTTCCGATCCAGGGATAAGCCATGAAATATTATGCGATTAGGACTTAGAACCTGTCCGAAGATTCCGCCGGTGGTCGAGCCGGCCGAGACCTGGCGGTGCTTTTGACAAGCTCGACCACCGCCTTCGTGAATTTTAAGATCAATTCTTACGCAATAGCGCAAAAACCACCCTGTCAATTATCAATCAGCGTAGCACAGAATTATCTTGTGCCCGCCAATGCAGGATGATGAAAATTAAGAAAATGAACCGGAAATAAAACAATTCGCAAGAATCGCTTCTTAAAAATTTACAAATTGAGAATTTTACCCCACCCCCTTGCCCCCTCCCCACGCCGCGCAGCGGCGTGGGGAG
>Ga0334883_1001667_pt1 | contig 31417 bp, 31 predicted proteins | sample GraSluR1_MG_6_FD_207230 | JGI IMG/M metagenome (GOLD analysis project Ga0334883, IMG submission 207230) | Sludge microbial communities from methane-producing bioreactor in Wageningen University, Netherlands - Granular Sludge_09_05-R1 | ecosystem: Engineered > Bioreactor > Anaerobic >...
AACCGAGGAATTGTTAGGCAAACTCCATCTCTTGAGGCAAGCAGGGGTGTGTGGAACTCTTGGTGGAGCGGTGGAATGCGTAGATATCAAGAGGAACGCCGAAGGTGAAGACAGCACACTGGGCTTGACCTGACGCTGAGGTGCGAAAGCGTGGGGAGCGAACGGGATTAGATACCCCGGTAGTCGGGAGTACCCGAAGTCGGATTGCTAACCAGTAATGGAGGCGTCTGCCTACGGTAAGCTCGATGACTGGCACTAAGTCGTAACAAGGTAGCCGCAGGTGTCAGATCCGCTTCCATAGGGCGCAGGGACTGCCATTGCCGTATATATTGATGGACCACGCTTGCGACGCTTGGCGCTCGACAAGTGTACCGTTGAGCCTGGCGATCAGGTGGCCAATCTTTTGATGTGTCCTGAGCGTAAGGTTGTTCTCAGAATCAATGCTGTCTTCCAAGGCGCTGTACTCGGCAGGGTAATGTTGGCGAAGAGAGGCCGTGACGTAGTGGCTGTCGAAAAAGTGGCCTTGGGGGATGGCGTCGATGATTTGTCTGATGCATTCCATGTTCTCATCCTTTCGTGTGACCGTTATCGAATTCTGTCTATGACTTTGCCGAACAAGACGGTACTGATTTGATGGGCGATGGGCTGGACAATCTTCTCGCGGTCGGTCCAGCGTTTGGGGTGACACCATCGACCGAGACGCTCGAAAGTGGGCATGGCGAGGCCCTTTACGGGAGCTGTGACGAGTTGCAGGCGAAGCTCCTTCTCGAGTGCGCGAGCGCAATTGGTGGCTTGGAGTGTGGCCAAAAGGGCATTGAGTCTCGTCCTGTCGAACTGGGGAGAAAGTCTTATAAGGTCAACGGGCGATGCCGATGAAGCATTGGATTCGCGCAGTACATTTGCTTCCGGCAGGGATATGTTGGGGATCAAGGCCCGGAAGAACTCACTCAGGCCAATTTCAAGCTTCGTTGCAAGGTACGTGGCACGTCTATATTCGTCGGGTGAGAGTTTGAGGAGAACCTGCTGTGTAGTTGGTTGGTCAGACATCATTGCCTCCTTTGTCTTTGGCAGAGTAGCGTTTGTTTACGTAACCGTTACCTTCATTATATCGGTAACCACATTCAATTGTACAGTTTTTTTTCAGATTTTTTTGCGGTGGTGAGGGCGTTTCGGGGCGCTTCATGGCATGGCATGGCGTCGCAACTCGTGGTGTAAGTAGCTGTGGTATAAGAACTTATGAAGTTTTATGCTTTTCTTTAAGGGGTGTTCCGGCTAAGATATAGATAGGAGGATATGAAGGCAGGAAGTGCGCTGGGCGTGATGCGGTAGTTAGGAAAACTGGGTCCCCGATCTGGTCGGGGATGACAGCAGGAAGAAGGGGAGGAGCGGAGAAGTGAAGGAGTGGAGTAGGGTAGGAAAGTAGTTGAGCAGCGGAGTAGACGAGTAGTCGAGCATTTTTTTGGGAATGCGCGGATGATTGAAGATGCACAGAACGAACAGGACCTGGAACGCAGCAGCCGGGCGGAAGAGGCGGGTGGGCGGGACTTCGAGTTGGACTGGGTCTTTGCTGAGTATGGGTCCGGGCGGGCGGTTTCGGAGATTGCCGCGGAGTTGGGCAAGTCTGAGAACTATGTGTATGCGGCTATGCGGCGAAAGCCCGAGAAGTATGAGGATGTCAAGTGCATCCGCGAAGAGAACCATGATGCGCGGATACGCCGGATTCGCGGGTTGGCGGATAAGCTGGTGCTGGGCTACCTGGAGAAACTGACTGCTGAGAAGGCTGAGGCGGGTGAGGAAATCGACCGCGTGAACCGGATCGCGAAGGACTATGCGCACCGGGTGCAGTTGGCTGAGGGTAAGGCGACGGAGAACGTGGGAATAGGCGGGCTGCCGTTTGAGATTGTGATTACGAAGACTTACGAGAGGCCGACCACTGAGGACACGGAGGGCACGGAGGAAACCACGGATGATAGTGGTTGAGAAAGACAACGAGAATCAGTTGTTCTGTTGGCGCAGGAGTGTGAAGCGTTCCTGATAGCCGACGAGGGTATGCTTTTTGTGCATGTCGTAGAGCCAGAGGGAGGCAGTGATGCTCGTGATTGCCGCGACGAGAAGGATGACACGCAGGCAGGTACGAAGCACCTTGTTTGCAGACAGCTTAAGGAAAAGGGACAGGGCTAAGAAGAGCAGGACGATGCCAGAAAGCATGTAGAAGGTGCGGAAAACAGAATCATCGGTTGTGCTTTGGCAGAGGCGTCTCTGATAGTCGGTGATGAAAAGGTAATGCTTGTGAACAACGAATGTGAACTGGGTTACAGAGAGGAAGAGGGCCGAAAGGGCAGGAACTGCGGAGAGTATGAGCAAGGGATCGAATTTCATACGGCGTCTTTCCTTGGCAATGTACGGAGTTCTATGATTGGTCCCTAAGATACGCAAAATGGAGAAGTTCCGCAAGACATTTTATGAATGAAGATGTTCGGAAAATTCGGTGGAAGCCGGTTTTGACGGCTAAGCAGACGTTAGCCTGGGATGCGCTGGAGCGGGGGGATGTGCGGGAGGTGCTTTATGGCGGGGCTAAGGGCGGGGGAAAGAGCGTGTTCGGGTGCATGTGGTGCTTTCATCGGGCGCTGGAGATCATCAAGCGGTGCGACATCGGGCCTCGGGTGCATCCGATACCGGTGGGGTTCATGGGGCGGAAGCGCGGGGTGGATTTTACCAATACGACCTTAGAGACGTGGAAGCGGTTCATTCCGCAGGAGCATTATCAGATACGCGGCAAGCCGGCGGAGATTATTGTCTTGGACCGGGTTAAGATCCTGACCGGCGGGCTGGATAACTCCGAGATTGTCAATAAGTTCAATTCGGCGGAGTACGCGTTCTTCTTTCTGGATCAGGCCGAAGAAATCGACGCCGGGCAGATTGGGGAGCTGCGGGCGACGTTTCGGCTGATTGTCAACGGGACGAAGATCCCGGGCAAGGGACTCTTTACCGCGAATCCGGCGCCTTCGTTTCTCAAGGATGAGTTCATTTTGAACCCGACGGCGGGGCGGCTGTTCATACAGGCGCTGCCGACGGACAACCATTACCTGGGCCCCGAGTATATCGGGGTGCTCACGGATGCGTTCCGCAACCGGCCGGAACTGTTGAAGGCGTACCTGGAGGGGTCGTGGGACTGCCTGGGCGGGTTCAATCAGGTGATTCGCGATGAGTGGGTGGCCAACGCCGGGCGGATTACGCTGTATCCGCCGGCGGTGAAGCGGCTGATTACGTGCGACCCGGCGCGGTACGGCGATGACGAGACGGTGATCTACTATCTGGAGAATACGCAGATCAGGGAGGCGGTGGTCTATGGCAAGAAGGACCTTATGCATACTGCTAACGTCTTACACGTTCTTTCGCATAAGCATGGCGGCTGCCTCGTGGTGGTGGATGTGTGCGGGCTCGGGGCGGGCGTGGTCGACCGGCTGATCGAGATGGGCGACGAGGTGCTGCCCATCGATAACGCCGGCAAGGCGTCGGATGCGGAGAAGTACTTTAACCTGCGGTCGGAGGTGTGGTGCACGGCGGGCGATATGTTCGCCGACGGCGACGTGGAACTGAAGAACGTCGAGCCGCAGCTTCGCGGCCAGCTTGCGACGCCGACGTACGAATTCCGAAACGGCCGGATTCTGATTGAGTCCAAGGCGGACATCAAGCAGCGCTTGGGCCGGAGTCCGGACCGGGCGGATGCATATGTGAACGGACTGTATGCACTGCAGTTTGTGGAAGGCGAACTGGTCGGCGGACGGGATGGTTATGAGGCGTTTGAAGATGAGAGTATTTACGGTGGGAGGCATTCAGCTATGGCGATGTAAAGAGATGAAAAAGGGATGAACAAATGTACCAGATCAGATAGGCCAAAAGAACAAAAAGGAAGAGAAGAAAAACGATGCAGCAAATACCCAGCGGACTACCTAAATGACATTGCTTGAAGCCTTGCGGAGGACAATTCTGCAGGGTCGAATCGGTGTGGCCAAGAGAGCGAAGGTACTGGTGAACGGATTCGGGGTAGTCGGACAGGTTCTGAAGCCTGGCAGCTTTAGGAAATGTACGAATGATGGTGAAGGGATTCGATTTTGAGTGACGTTTCAGATACAGGGCTATTGCTTCCTGGTAGGCGGGCAGCCTTTTGCCAGAAAGAAAAAGGTATTTGCCTGCTTCGATCAAGTCGCCCATCTGCAAAAGTACTTGACCGTATTTTTCATAAAAAAGGGGGCGATAGCCGTGGGCAGAATCCACGTTGCCGTGAAGAATCTCTTTGGCTTTCCAGAGAGAGCCGTTGGCTATGGCTTCATCGACTCTTGCAAGTGTGTCGGCTTCGGTCATTCCAGACTCGGGATTGGAACGTACTAAAGCATTCGATTGTAGGTGCTTGAACGGAAGTTTCAAGAAGAAAATGAGTGAAGTTGAACGGCTGAGTCTGGTGCGGGACTACTGGAAGCATGCGGATGCGGGTCTGCGTGATGAGCGGGACCGCATGCAGACGGGGTTCAACTTCTATGTGGGCAACCAGTGGGATGCGGCGGACCTGGAGAAACTGGCCGCGGAGAAGCGGCCGGCCCTGACGATCAACCTGATCCTGCCGATTATCAACCTTCTGGCCGGCATTCAGCGGCAGGGCCGGCAGGATATTACGGTGGCGGCACGACGCGGGGGGCATGCCCGCTTAGCCGAGGTGTTCACGGAGACGCTGAGGCACTGCATGGATGTGACCGACGCCGATTACGAGATCGCCGACTGCTTCCTCGACGGGATCATCGGCAACAAGGGCTGGATCGGCGTGGGCGTCGACTACGCGGATGACCCATTAGGCGGGGACCTGAAGGTGAGCAAGGTGTCGCCGTTCGATATGCGGGAGGACCCGGATGCCAGGGAATACGACCTGAACCGGTCGGGGCGGTTTGTCATTCGCGATATGTGGATGGATAAAGAGGCGGTGAGGCTCAACTGGCCGGGCAAGATTGGGGATATTGACGCGGGCGGGCTGGACGTCGATCCGGCGTCTTCGGACGTGGCGGGCAGTGCCGATGCGGGGGTACTTAGATACCGCGTCCGGGAGTGCTGGTGGAAGGCGTTCGAGAAGCGCGTAGTCCTGATCAATGCGGCGACGGGTGTGATGCGGACGGTGGATGCGTCGCGGGCGGAGCTGGCCGCGGCCATTGCCGCCCAGGGCGGGCGGTGGACGGTGAAGGAGTGGGTAGCGCCTGTTTTGAATAAGACGGTGACGGCGGGCAATGTCGTCCTGGAGGACGTGCGGGACCCGTACAACGGGGTGACCACGTTTCCGTATTACCGGTTCTGCCCGTACTGGGTGGATGGGTACGTGATGGGCGTCGTGCAGAACCTGCAGGGCCCGCAGCAGGAGGTCAACAAGCGCCGGTCGCAGGCGCTGCATAATCTCAACCAGACGGCGAACGCCGGCTTTAAGGTGAAGAAGGTGCTCAACAATTACGACCGGCACTTAGCCAGGCACGGTTCGACGCCGGGGGTGGTATTAGACGAGTCCAAGGCGGGCGGAAAGATCGAACGGATTGAGCCTGCGCCGCTGTCGGAGGGACATATCACGGCGGCGCAGATGAGCGCCGGCGATATGAAGGAGATCTCGGGGGCGAACCCCGACCTCTTAGGGCACATCATGGAGGGGATCGTCGAGTCGGGCAGGGCGATTGAACTGCGGCAGGCGCAGGGCATGAAGGTGGTGGAGGTGGTCTTCGACAACTTCAGCCGGACACAGAAGCTGCTGGCCCTGGGTCTCGTGGATATAATCCGGTTTACGGATGTGTACTCGGACGCCGAGATTCGGGCGATTGCCGCGGAGAACCTGGGGAGTCAGGACATGGCGCTGCTTCGGTCGCGGAAGCTGGGCAAGTACGGGATTAAGATCGCATCGTCGTCGACCTCGCCGACGGCGCGGTACGCCAACTTCATGTCGATCATGGAGATTGCGCGGATGTACCCTGAGCAGATACCGGCGGAGGTCGTGGTGGAGAACAGCGATCTGTTAAACAAGGAGAAGATCCTGCATGACATCGGCGGGCGGAATGCGGCCGGTGATGCAAATGAAACGAAACGCGGGAATACGAGTGCCACAAAGAAGCTGCAAGTCAGCAGAGACTTTGTAAATACCCTGAGACGGCCGCAGGGACGTGTCGGCTGATGACCCTGACTGCAGGGGAAGATTGCAGGTAAAGGGCGACTTTGGCCCGTGAATTCAAAGGAGTGGTAAGCATGGAAAACGAAGGAACAGCAGTAGAAACCGAAACGAACGCCGAAGGCATGCCGCCGAAGGTCTACAGCGAGGAGCAGTTCAACGGGCTCCTGGCCGACAAGCAGGCGGAGGTTCGCAAGCGGCAGGAACTGGAACGGCAGGTGGCCGAGATGCAGACAAAGCAGCGGAAGGACGATACCCCACCTCCGGGGGAGAACGGAGGAAGTCCTGACGATGCAAAGCCGGTGACGATGGCGGAACTGCGGGCGGTGCTCTCCGAGCAACGCAAGGCCGACGCGGATGCCGCGTATGCGTCGCGCGAGGCTTCAAGCCGTGAGGCGGCGGTGAAGGAATACTCCGTCGAGGCGTGCGGCGAGGGGCTGGATTACGAGTCGGTGGTCGCGGCGGGTGAGGCGCATCTGACCGAGGGCGACCGTTTGGCGATCCGGCAGGCGAGTGAGCCCGCGGCGGAGCGGTACCGGCGGTGCGTGATGCTCGCGCCGGAATTGCGAGAGAAGGCCGAGGCGGTTCGGACGGCGAGGCTGCTGGAAAAGATCAAATTAACAGGCCGGGCGCCGGCGACGGGCGGCGGACAGGCTACTGCGACGCCTGAGGACGTGGGTCGGATGAGTGAGGAAGAGTTGGATCGTTTAGCTGAATCGCTTGGATAGCGATTTGTTAGCGGTTAGCCTTATTGGAATCGCTTCGCGATGGCTGAAGAACAGGTTCCTCACTGCGTTCGGAATGACATTTGTGCGTTCGGAATGACATCTGTGCGTTCGGAATGACATTGTCGCGTTCGATATGACGTTTGTGTCGCTGGTGTTCGGCAAAGTGTAATGGAGTAACAGATTATGGCAAATACGGTATTTGTGCGGGGCGGCAGTCATGCCGCGTCCGTGGAAGAGGTCTGGGGCGAGAAGACGTGGCGTCAGGCCGAGAAGGACAGCTATTTCAACGACGGCCGGTTCGTGGGCGATTCGAGCAATGCGCTCATCCAGGTCAATACGGACCTGACGAAGAACAAGGGCGACCGGATCAATACGCCGCTGCGGGCGAGGCTGATCAGCGACGGCAAGGTCGACGATGCGGCCAGCGAAGGGCAGGAGAAGGCGCTCACCTTCTACAACTGCCAGACGACCATCCACAAGCGAAAGGAGTCGGTGCGCTTAGACGGCGAGATGACCGAGCGGCGGACGAAGATCAGGCTGCGCACGGAGGCCAAGGATGCCCTGGGCCTGTGGCTGGCCGAGACGCGGGATACGGACATCCTGAAGGGCCTGTCGGGTCTGGCCAACGCGGTGGGGACGATTGCGGCGGCCGGGCCGACGGCCAACCGGCGGTTCTACGGCGGGCAATTGCTCGACGGGACGGTGGGCGTGACGGTGGTTGCCAACGACGCGGCCATTACCGCGACCGGCGGCGGGCACCTGTTCGGGACGCAGGTGCTGAGTCATCTGAAGCGCATGGCGCAGAAGGATGGCGGCGTCAACTACAGCAAGATCAGGCCCATCGTGATCGGCGGAAAGCAGTGGTTTGTGTACTTCGCCAGTCCGTGGCAGGTCAAGGCGCTCAAGGCCGATGACGCGTGGCTCAACGCCCAGCGGCATGCCAATGTGCGGGGTGAGAGCAATCCGCTGTTTTCCGGCGCATCCGGCGTGTGGGATGGGATCATCGTGCACGAGTACGACAAGATCGAGCTGCGGACCGGCGACGGCGTGGGGACGGCTCCGACTACGTACTTCGAGTCGGGCGATCCGTGCGGAAACGGAATCACCGTTGCGCGGGGGCTCTTCTGCGGTGCGCAGGCGGGTATCCTGGCCTACGGGCGGAAGATTCGCTGGGTCGAGAAGATTTTCGAGTACGACAGTCAGTTCGGCTGCGAGGTGTCGAGCATCTACGGGTTCAACAAGGCGAAGTTCAACAGTGAGGACTTTGCGGTGATTTCGTGTGATACACGGGTGGTGCTGGACTGAGCGGAGCAGTCGAGTAGTCGGGTAGTCAAGTAGCTGAGTAGTCGAGCAGGGCAGGGGGCAGGCCGGCGGGTCTGCCCTCTGAACGTTCCCTAGTCCAGAGGTACGTTGAGAAGGAAATATACCAACAAGACCGTGAAAGAAAGGCTGGCAAGGAAGGCAAGAAGAGTAAGAACGTAGCCCTTGAGTTTCCCGCGGCTGAAGTAGATGCGGACGAAGGACACAATGGAGAGAATGAAGACGACGGGTTGAACGAATATCAGCAGGGAGGCATCACGTAGTCTGAACACTGTAAAACCGAGCAGGGCAGGGAGGCCGGACAAAGCGGCGCACAAAGTGAGGATAGCGAATCGTGAAATCCTTGGGCGAACGGTACTGTGCGTCGAATCATATGCGTTCATGCAGAAGATTATGATGGTGTAAGTTAGGAAAGACAAGGGATTTCTGATGGCGGAAGTGTATCCTAGTGATAATAGTCTGCTGGCGGTGGTGAGCGATGCCGAGACGGGGGTGGAGTATATCCCCACGGGGACGGCGCCGTACTATCTGCACTTTAGGAAGCTCCTGTATCGGCTGCTCTTAGCCTGTCGGCGGGGCAATGACCTGCGGGTGTATGATGAGGGCGGGCTGAGTATCGGGGTCAAGCCGGGAAAATACTGGATCGGGACGGCGCTGGTGTCCTACGGCGGCTCGTCGGGTAATGTCCTGGCCGATGGCAAGGCTGCGATCTATGTGTACCTGGATTCGACGGGCACTCTGGTGACCAACGCATACGCGGGCTGGCCGGATATGGCGGCCGCGAAGCATGTGCGCCTGGCGGTGGTTCAGACGGCCGGCGGGGATATTGTCTCGATTACCGATGCGAGAGACCATCACGCGATCGCCGTGCCTGCGCCTGCGGGGAGCGGAGGCGGTGGGGCAAGTACGACCATGGAGGCGCATACGGCGGACGATATTCTCGCCGAGGCGGAGTCGGGCAGTGTCCATACGAACCGCGGTGCGACGGGCACGGTGACGCTGACGCTGCCGGCGGGAGCGGCGGCGGGTACGCAGTTTACGTTCTGCGTACAGGAGGCGCAGCAGCTGCGGGTGGATCCGGGCGCGGCGGCGATTCGCGACAACAGCGGACAGACGGCGGACAAGTACAAGTGGGCCGATGCGGTGGGCGAGTGCCTGATAGTGGTGGCCGACAGTGCGGGGGACTGGGTGACGATGGCCAAGTACGGCGTGTGGACGCAGGAGGTCTGATGAAACAGCGGAAATTTTACAAAGAGATTGAGGAGGCCGTTGAGGCGCAGAGGCTGGATGCGGCGGCGGTGGATGCGCTGTCGGCGGAGGCGGTGAGGACATTGGCCGGCAAGGCCGCTGAGGGGGCGACGGCAACGCTTGTGGCGAACATGCGGCGGGCCGTGGCGGCCGAGCTGCGGCAGAAGGAGATGGCCGCGGCGGCGGCCTGGGTCGAGACGCAGGTACGGGTGAAGTTTGCGGCTGCCAGGGCGGTTGTCCGAAGTTCGAGGTGCATAGAAGTCCTGCTGGATGGGGTTGCGAAGGAGGTTCAGTGAATGGGCTATTCGGTTTTCTACGGGCACAGATCGGTGTTCTTCGTCGGCGGTAACGGCGATATGAGCGGGCGGACCGCATACGCGGGCGGATGTACGCAGGACTGGTGGGACAGTCAATGTCCAAACGGTACGGATGCCGAGAAGGCGGCGGCGATGGCGAAACTCATGGTCAACGGCGGGCCGGTGGTTGACGAGACGGGCTGTGCGTATGATGCTGCGGCAAGACGAATTACAAAGGCGGGCTGCTTTGGCGGCGTCGAGCCTGGGATGGTGGCCTATGTGGTCGAGACGCCTGTTGCGGGCGTCAACATCGCCACGATGCGATACAGGGTCACAGCGGTGGACACGAGCGGGGACTGGATTGCTATTGGAGATGCGACGGGTGCGAACGCGACGGTTACGGTAAAGGTCGGCGGGGCGTTCGATACGCTGCAGAACGCCGTCGACGAGACGGACGCGAGTTATCGCAGTGTTGCTATCTACACGAATCGCAGTGAGACGCCGGGTGCGCCCGTGTATATCGACGCCGGCGGCAGCGTGGCGTACAACACGTTCAAGCGGATAGTCGGGTTTGGGACGGTGCCGGGCGATATGGGAGAGGGCGGGGGGCTGTATCAGTCGGCGCTGGCGAGCCTGCGGGATGGTCTCGATACGGCAAGGTGCGTGGCGCTGGATGCGGGCGGGGGAACGCATTCGGTTGTCTACATCTCGTCGGCGGAGAACCTTGTCTTGGAAAACCTGTACATGAGGAACAACAGCCTGGCCGATGCGATCTATTTTGCGGGGATACCGCGGAACATCATTCTGCGAAACTGCCGGTTCGGGGCCGTGGCGGCGGTGATCAATTCGGAAGCCGACCATGTGCTGCTTGACGGGTGCTGTTCGGATGACAGTGTCGCCGGACATCACCTGGTGTTGAGGGGGCACAATAATGTGCTGATAGGGTGTGCTGCGAGGTTGGCGACGGGGACGAACCTGGCCAATTACGTTGCGCGGTCTGGTGCGGTGATCGGATGTGTTATGGTTGGCGGGCAGTTTGGTGTGCGGGCAGTCAATGCGGGCACCGGTGTGCTGGTGATGGGCAATACGTTTTACGAAACTGGCGCTGACGGCGTTCTGAGCGACAATGCAGACGCCATGACGGTGATCAATAATGTGTTCTGTGTTGCCCCCGGGGCGGTGGGGATATACATCCGGCTGGGCGGATCGATCCTTTACAGCGATTACAACGCGTTCATTGCCTCGGATGGGACGGCGATTACGCCGGCGGCAAGCGGGTACGGATCGGGCGAATCGCCAGTGGAGGGGCGTCATTCGCTGATGATCGATCCGGGTTTTGTGGATGCCGCGAATTCTGACTTTCGGCCGCGGAACGCAGCGGTGCTGCGGGGAGGCAGGGCGGATGCAGATGGCAGGGCGACGGTGATGGGTGCAATCGGGCAGGAGTATGTGTTTGCACAGAGGGCGCGGATGGTGAATGCAGGGAGGGCGGGGATTCTTAAGTAGTCAAGTAGTCGAGTTGTGAAGTAGTCGAGTAGTCATGTAGTGAAGTAGGAATTCACAGGGATGCACAGGATGGGCAGGATGTTCATGGGAAGTGGAGTAGACGGGTAGTTGAGTAGACGAGTAGATGAGTAGAGGTGTGAAATGGCGAACAGTGCGTTGGTGGTGCCGTTTTATGTGGCGAGGGATGGCGAGCCGCTGGTGGGTGCGGCCGCCGAAATGGCGTTTGAGAATCTGATGACGTTGGCAGGGGTGGATAAATCTGCGTCAGCGCCTTCAATCAGTGAGATTGGAGGCGGGTGGTACAAGTTCAGTGTGACGTACGGGACGGCGCCTTTCGATGCGGGCGATCTGGTGGGCGTGATCGATGCGGATGCCAGTGGAACAAATGGGCTTGGCAATGCGGAACGGTATATGCCCGTGGAGGTGCGCTTAGACTTCTATGCGTTCAGGCGGCTGACGGAAAAGACCGTGGAGATCGACGGGATGGGGTGCCTGGAGAGCGATACGGCCAACAACGTCAAGGCACAGGCGGCGAAGCTGGCGGCGGACGGGTTGGATGCACTGGCGATTATGGAGCCGTCGGGGAGTCCGGACTCGTGGACGGTTGCGCAGAAGCTCGTGTGGCTGGTGATGCGGTTTCTGAATGAGACCTCGTCGGATAATTACGACGGGATCACCGTGCGGAAGTCCGATGGGACGGTGGCGACGAAGCAGTTGGTGACGGAAGTGAACGGGATTAAGACGGTGGCGAGGGCACAGTGAGCTATCCGCTGTTGGCAGTGATTTGGGAGATTGACCTTTTGGCCCCGCCGTTTGAAGTGGGTGCGGCGGCCGCGGAAGAGACGGTCGAGGGCGGCAAGGTGTTTGCGTGCGATGACCCGCTGCGGATCGAGCGCGGGCTGGCGCTTAATCGGTATACGGGCGAGAAGGTGTATTTGGCGGCTGCGGTGGGGTGGGGTGACGGATCGTTTGCGGAAGGAATTTTTGGTTGGAGCTGATCCATGACAGGTGCAGAGGTATTGAGCGTGGTGATGGCCCGGATCGGGACGGGCAGCGGGGTTACGAGTATACACAGGGAACTCAAGGGTGTGCTGTACGATCTTTCGGGCCGGGCGGACTTCCTGACGGACGAGGCGGCGATAACGACCGCGGCGGGGCAGGCGGACTACGATGAGCCGGCGGGGCTCAAGCGGGTGTACGAGTGCCATGTCGAGGACGGCGGGCCGCTGGAGGCGAGGACGTACAGGGATTATCTGCGGCATGCGGCGGACCCGACGCGCGGGGCGGGCGAGCCGGGGATGTACGCGCGGCGGCATGGGAAGCTGTGGCTCTGGCCGGTGCCGGACGGGGAGTATGCGGTGAGGGTGGATTATGCGCGGTATCATCCGGAGGTGTTCGAGGAGATCGCGTTCGGGCCGGAGTTCAGTGAGGCGATCTTCGAGGGGGTGATCGCGGCGCTGTACCAGGGGCAGCTTCTGGAGAAGCTCAGGCTCGGCGAGAAGCGGATTACGTCGCCGGCCGGGGCGGGGGACACGGATGTGCTGGTGTACAGGTTCGACGGGGAGTTCCCGGAGGCGCGGCGGCATGCGGAGGCGTACGAGGCGGAGATTGCCAAGCTGATTGCGAATATGGAGGTGGATGCGGAGTGGGTGAAGGTGGAGTACCGGGATGTGTAGCTGTTAGCAGTGAGCTGTTAGCGGTTGGCGGTTAGACGGGATGGGCTCTGAACCATGAAGAACATGAAGGGCGTGAAGGGCAACCACGGATTAGACTGATTACACGGATTTTTCACCACGAAGGACGAAGAGCACGAAGGGCATGCAAGAAAGTAGACGAGTAGCTGAGTAGACGATTAGACGAGCAGGGAAAGGGCAGGGAGGGACCTATGGCGAAGGATCTGGCGGAGAAGTGGCGGTTGGGGCTGACGGCACTAGGGGCGGCGGTGGTGCTGGTCGGCTGGGGTGTGTCGTGGGCGAATCAGAACGCCAGGATCGCGGCCAACAAGGCGAACATAGATGCGATGGCAAGGCAGATGGAGACTGTGGTCGGACAGGCCGCCGAGGCGGACAAGGCAATCGTGCGGATTGAGACGAAGCTCGAGTACATCATCAAGGGGATTGACGAGATCAAGGCGGAGATTAAGGTGGGGAAGTAGCGGAGGAGCGGAGTAGATGAGTAGTCGAGTAGACGAATAGGAATTTACAGGGATTCACAGGATGGGGAGGATGGGGGGAGAAAATGAGTAGGCGACGAGTAGATGGGTAAGCAAGTGGGGTGGCAGGGCGGCCGACAGTAGGGTTGAGGGGCTCGGCGTTGCAAAGTGGGGGGCGCTGTAAGATAATAGATGTAGGCATCAAGTGAAAATGAACGTTGTATAAAGAATGCGGGGTAGAAATGGCGCGGAAGCACAATTTTAGTGAGGCGGATACTATAAAGGCTCTCCTGTGGTGTGGCCGACATTGTTGTCTGTGTGGAAAGCTGGTTGGCGTGGGTATTGAAATGGCACACATCGACAAGAATTCATCCGACATTGATGAGGCTATTCCACTCTGTTTTGACTGCCACGCTGCTGTCGGGCATTACAATTGGGAGCACCCACGTGGACGAAAGTTCAGTTCGGCGGAGTTGAAAGCGCGCCGGGAGCAAGTGTACGAGACGCATACGAGGCACCTTGTACCGCCAGTGGAATATGGGCTCACACAGAGAGGCCGGATACTGCCGGATGTAGGTTTCAGCATTGCCAATCAGGGAAACAGTTATCCAATAAGGGCGCAGATTAGAGTGAATCTGGCGCAAGGAGATAGGATTATGGGCGCGCCAGCGGGGGAGCATTACAACGGGGCCCACTTGTGGAATCTGAACCCCGGCAGAGGCACCGAGGGACATTTCGCCATCACGGGTGCAGACTTGGGACAAGGTGCTGAGCCTTTGCGGGCGAGAGTTGATGTCACGCTTATTGACATATATGAACGGCGGCACGCTTTATTGGGTGTTGGATTTGTGAAGAACGTAGGTGTGGCTGAGTGGTATTTCGAACCGTCGCTGGAGACTCTGGCAATTCCTGCGCTGGGTGGGGAGTAGGTCGAGGGCGGGGTGGGCAGGCACCCCTGGACCTCGGTTGTTTCTTTGCCATGCCTTGTCTTGTCTTGCCGCGATACCACAGCACCGCCAAGCGGCGGCGACCTCGTTACACGCCTGCCCGTGGCCTTGCCGGAGAGGATGTGGTTATCCCCGCCAATGGGGTGTTTCCGGCTGCTACAAAGGGTGCTTCAACGGCGTCACCTCCTTTCAGGGCGGGCGGGGTGGGATGCGATCATTTTCTTTTCTTTCGTCGCTTGGGTTTGCGGGACCTTTTGTCTATAGGGCGATGAGAATGCTGTGCGAGGGAGTAGTTGCGGTCAAGGAGGTGGCGGAGGGATGAGCGAGCAGAATCGGAATCGATCCAAGCAGTGGAGGCTTTCATGAGAGGGCTGGATACCTTTTGGCGGGAGATCTTGCGGTAGAGGGCCTGCAGGTAGCATACACCTTCATACATGTCAAGTTCTGCGACATAGTCAATGAAGGTAACTAAATCGGGCCAGTTGAGTGTGCGGTAGGTTTGGTCGTTAAGCATGGTGCTAAATGCCGATAGAAAGACGGGCCAGTCGGATTGGAGAAAAGACAAGAAGGCAAGATTGATCTGTGCAATGGCGCAGACGTGGGGTTGCACCTGCTGCCCTTGGCTCTTGAGAGTTTCGACTTTTGCTTTGAAGCGCATGGTCAAATCCATAGCGTCATCGATTTCGCCGACAAGGAACCGAGCCCTGGAGACGAGGATTGCCACGTCTGGAAACTGGTCAAAATAGCAGAGTGCGGTTTCGGCACGTTCACGCGAGGCATGAAGGGCATCGTAATCGGGGACGGCACTCATGTAGAATTTGGTGCCCGCGAGCCGGCAGTTCATGTCGAGGATTCTGATCTGGAGTCGGGGCGCGTGATCAACGGGTACATGATCGGCAAGGGAGTTATCCAAGTGTCGTAGAATGACTGCGGCGTCGTCATATTCAGTTGAGTAGTAGAGGAGGGTGCCGGCAAAGAGGAGGAGAATATCGCGCAGGCCTCTGGCATGTGCGTCGAGGACATCGATCAGGTTATTGGCGTGGCGCCTAGTGATCTGGAGAGCGGCTGGAAATGTGGTCTTGAGAAAGTTGCTATATTCTGGTTTCGTGGCAACCTGAATCTTGATCTGTGGCAAATGAATCGGGGGGATTGGGGGTGGCGTAATGTTTGAGGTCGAAGGCGCGTGTTCAAGCTTTGTGAGGATTGAGAAGCGGTATCTGCGCATGAAGAGGGCGGAACGTTCTTCGGTCCGAATGATGGATGGAGGAACGAAGCGCAGGGACACTTTACCCTTCAGTTGGTGGGATTTGAAAAGTTCGGCCAAGGTTTCGCGCGTACGTTTCCAATCGCTGACATCCACCTTGTAACCATCGTAAGCAAGGCCGATCTTACTGCCGGATCCAGTGCGCAGGTAGACTTGGGTCGAGACGAGCCACACTGCCGCTGCGAGGGAGGGGAAGCCTGTCAGGTAGAGGAATTGCCAGATGGGATTACTGGTCGTTGCGGCTTGAGGACCGGGCTGGGGATAACATTTTAGTGTAATGAGGAGCGTGGCAATAGAGAGGCCGGTGAGACAAGAGTAGAAAAAGCCCTTTTTTGAAAGCCATGGGCCGAAAGAGCAAAGGGCAGTCAAGTGTTTGAAAATGAGGTCATGCATAGAAGATGATACTCGCGGGGTGGACATCTTGGCGTCGGTTCTCTGTGAGCAATAAGGCATCGTTGGTAGCCACAGGGGACATGGCTTGGTCGCATTCGTTTGTCAGTTGTGGCTGCATACTGTTGGGTCTCCCGGCAACGGTTTTATGCGACCTGGGCGTCTGGATAGAATGGCGAGGGCAGCGTCGGATATACGCGATAGACGTGGCGATAGACCTCAGCGGCGCGGGCCTGAACGTCGGACTCGGAGTAGTGGTCGACTGGCAGGCCGGTCGATTCACTCCACAGAAAGTCACGTATGGCCAGTCGAACGGCGTCGCGCGTGGCCTCTCGTGTCTGCCACTCGTAAATACGGAGCTGTTGCGCTTTGAGCTTCTGGAGCAGTTCGACAGCAATGTCCTTGATTCGCTTGATTTCGTTTGCTGAGAGGTCAGGCTTCTTCAAAAGGTCGAACACCGCCAGTGATTCCTCGTCGAGGCCCTCGCGCACGGCGCGACTTTCCTCTTCACCCATCTCGTCCATGAACCGCAGCAGGTCCGCGAATGTCTTTTCGATGGTGACGCGGTCCTTTTCACGGTTATACTCGGCCACAATCGTCTCATAGTGTTGTTGAAAATCGGTGCGCAATGGGTTCTGCTGCAGCAATCGTTGGAGACGCTGCTCGATGACTGTTTTGAGGCTTTGAACTGTTGTTCGCTTAGCAGGGCTACGCTCGAACTCCTGGCGCAACCGGTCGAAGTCGATCCTGCTGATGTCGTAGGCTTCCGTCTCTGCGCCCACGCGGTCCGGCTGGGTCTCAATGGCTTCGTCAACGACCTGATGGAGTTGACGGATGATGTCGGTGATGTCCGCCCGTTCACGGTCCTGCTGAAGACTACTGTAGACAACATTGATCGCCTCGTAATCGCGCCGGTGCGCGTTGACACCCTCAAGCGTGATGGATGCCTTGAATTTCGTGAAAACCGCGCGGCACATGACCTCGAAGCGTTTGCGGGTCTCATCGTTTTCGTTGGCGGCCTCCTTGGCGGCGCGGATGGCCGCATTTCGTGGAAAACCGGTCTGCGTGATGATGGCGTCCAACGAAGCGCCCCGCTCCGTCAAGAACGCCCGGACAAAGGCAATTGCCTCAGCCAGGTCGGCCAGCAGCTCCTCGTCAGGTTTGGCAGGCTCTGTTTCACCGACTTCGCCGCCTCGGCCGTCATCCCCAGTACCGGCAAAGGTGGCCAGTGCCTGGCGCAGGTTCTTAAGAATGCCACAATAATCCACGATCATCCCGTTGTTCTTGCCTTCATTGACACGGTTGGCGCGTGCGATGGCCTGCATCAGCGTGTGGGCCTTTAACGGCTTGTCAAGATATAGTGTAGACAGGCTCGGAACATCGAATCCCGTGAGCCACATTGCACAGACGATGGCAATCCTGAACGGGTGCTGTTCTTCCTTGAATGCGTCCTCCAAAGCCATGCGCTGCATGTTTTGGAACTGGGGTTGTCGCCGCATGGCCTCGGGCAGGTCAATGCCGTCCTTGATAAGGCGGCGATGTGGTGTGATATCCAGAGCCCATTTGCGGAACTTGTCGACCTCACCCTGTTCCTCACTGACCACGACCGCCTGACGGGCCTGGCGCATCCACTCGATTTGGCGGCGGCGATACTGTTCATCCTGTTCGTCGGTCGCCGACGGGAGCGCCGCTTCCAGCTCGGCAATCCGCTCATCCCAATACTTAACGAGAAGGTTATACATCCGTACACAGGTGATCTTGTCGATGCATACCAGCAGGGCCTTGCCGGTCTCCCATGCCTTGGAGTAATGCAGGACGAAGTCGCGGGCCACCTGGTCCAGACGTTTGTCGGCTGTGATCATGTGGTAGTCGCGCTTCAGTTCCTGTTCGAGACGCTGCTCGACATCAATGCCTTCGATTTCCAACTCCTCAAGCTTATCGGCAATTCGCTCGTTCAGGTCTTGAGTGGACACACCGAGTTTGTCGCCACGCGCATCGTAATACAGCGGCACCGTGGCCTTGTCGTCGACCGCCCGTTTGAAGTCATAGGTCGAAACGTACCCGCCGAATACACGCCGCGTGATCTCGTCGTCCTTAAAGAGCGGCGTTCCGGTGAACCCGATGTAGCTGGCGTTCGGCAGGGCATTGCGCATGTTCAGGGCGAGCTTGCCGTACTGGGTGCGGTGTGCCTCGTCGGTGATAACGATGATGTCAGCCCGCTCGGTGTAAGGTTGGTGTGGTTCGACGTTGCGGTTGAATTTCTGGATCAGCGAAAAGATGTAAGATTTGTGCTGCGCAAGCAATCGGCTGAGGTACTCGCCGCTGGACGCCCGGCACGGGTCGCGATCGTTATCCACGACACCGCAGCCCGCGAAAGTCTTGTATATCTGCGTGTCCAGGTCGTCCCGGTCGGTCAACACCAGGAACGTGAAGTTGCCGCCCAGCTTACGGTGGACCTTGCGCGTGAACATGACCATCGAATAGCTCTTGCCTGCACCTTGGGTGTGCCAGAACACGCCGAGTTTGCCCTGACGGCTCTCTCGATCACGAACGGCCTTAATCGCACGGTTGACGCCGAGGAACTGGTGGTTACGGGCCAGTATCTTCTTCGGCTGGCCTGCGGAATCGTCAAACACGATAAAGTTTTCCAGCAGGTCAATGAAGTTCGTCTTTTCGCACACCCCTTTGAGCAGCGTCTCCATATCCACCACACCAGGCTGATCCTCGGCCAGACGCTTCCATTCGTGGAAGTGCTCGAAACGGCTGGTGACGGAGCCGAGCTTCGCATCCACGCCGTTGGCCAGAACCACAAAGGCGTTGTGGTGGAAGAGGTGCGGGACGGTATCATTGTAGTCCTTAAAGTTCCGCTCATAGGCTGCGCGGATGTCTTTGCTGACGTTCTTGAGTTCCATGAACAAGAGCGGCAGGCCGTTGACAAATCCCACGATGTCGGCGCGCCTGCGGTACAGGTCCCCCCGCACCCACAGCTCCCGCACACACAAAAATTCGTTATTGGTCGGGGTGGTGAAATCGATTACCCGCAAGCGCTGGCGGACACGTTCGCCCTTGTCATTGCGGAAGGTGACCTGAACACCGTCGCGGATCAGGTCGTACTTTTCGCGATTCGTCGCTAGCAATGATTGCGTGGCGGCGATGGTGACAATCTGCCGCACCGCGTCATCGTAGGCTTCCTGGGGCAAGTCGGGATAGAACTCGGCCAACTTGGCCCGCAGCGGCCGCGTAAGGACGACGTCGCGATCCGATCCGCGGCCCAACAGGCTATTGGGCCCGAAGTCCTCGTTGTTGTAGGCGTACACCGACTTCCAGCGGAGCTGCTGTTCCATGTACTCAGCGGTTGTTTGCTGAACGAGATTGTCTTCCGTGTAAGAATTCAACGTTGGTCACCTACTGCGGTCTGCAATGCGCAAATGCGGAGAAGTGTGGAAGGCGTGGACCGCACACCCGAAGGCGGCGCGTGTTGGCGGTTCAAAATATTTGTCGCAATCAAGCTTGCTGCCACTCCAAGCAAGAGTGTGACTGCAAGAAACCACAGCCATTTCCGAAATCGCCGGACTTGCCTGAATGGCCAGAGCCGCGTCATTGTCGGATATTGCCGTACAAACCATTCGAGAAGTAAGTGAGTCAGAAGGAAGACTGAGAGGCCGGAAACGACAGACACTCCATAGCTACCGAGGATGTCGCTCAGGTCGGGGAGAGCACGGCCGGCCCACCAGCCAGCAATCCCGGAAACACAGACTAAGAGGACAAGAAGGCCTAGATACGTTAGTAAGGCGACTGCAGATGCCAGCTTTGATTGCTCGTCAGTGAGCCGGGAGAGTCTTTTGTCTGCAGTGCGCAATTTGACCTCTTCTTCGCTGAGCCTATTCTGCAGTTCCTTGATTTCAGCCGCTTTCGCGTCCCTATCTTCTCGTGTTTCTTCTAGAGCATTACTTCTGTTTTCCAGAACTGCGGTCAATTCTGCGACTCTTGCCTTTTCAGCTTGGGCCTCTAATAGCATTTGTTCCACGAGGGCATCGCGCACCAGTTGGATTTCCTCCTCTTCTGGCTGGCCCTCTTTCATCCGAGATCGGAGACCGTCATTCATAACCACGTTGATGAGAGTCTCTTCCGGAATGTGTTCACTACCTTGGAAACGTCCAAGGCGATTGATAATAACTAAGCTGAGACGTTCAGCTTGCACGTCGAACTCCTGAAACAAGAACGGAAGCCTAAGCCCACCAAGTATTGCTTCCTCAAACTCTTGCGTCCGCGGGACCCAGAATTGCAGCAGTGGTATAAGCGCTGACGGGTGTAGGCATAGAGGAACGTTCGAGCCACTGGCGTTCAGTTTGTGCTGATCAAAGCCTATCAGCCTGAAATCCACTGTGAGTATCCATTCTTGCGCCTCCACGGGGGATTCGACGTAAGGGGGACGGCGGTCCTTGACAAAATGCCACAGAATGACGTCGTGGGCGACCTTTTCATAAGACTTCCGCCTGTTCTCCGGGAAATGCTTCTTCTCATACTCCATGACGAGATGGATGTCGTCGACTACGTCCTGTCTGGTTCCATAGGCGTCAAGATTTTCGTTGTACAGCTCTACCCCTGCAGCACGAGCCAGCGGCACGAAATCCTCAAGGTATGGATCAAACCAGTCGTTAGCCGTGAGCATACCATTACGCTGTCGGCGTTCATCGAAGAACCTTACGCACATTCCCGAAATGCCAGTGCGGAGAGCCAATTCGGTGAAGTTGCCCGTGCGGGGAACTCCAGATACCTGGGCCTTTGCAGCCCCGATTGCGCCTTTGGCTTCAGTAATCGTTCTGGGCGTTATATAGAGGTCGACCTGAGGATTGGTCCTTAAAGTCGCAAGCAGATCCTTTAGCTCGCGTGCGGAGGTGTTCGACGGGTTCTCGTGCAACCCAAGCAGCGAGAAAAGAAAATTGGTGTCCACGAAGAGTCGAAAGCGGAGGGGTGTCGCTGTGGTGATCTTCAGCTTCTCCAGCACTGCGCCTGATAGGCCGCTCGCCTCTACACAGAAGTGAGCGTGCAACATTCTCGTGATGTAGTCGCGAACCTCAGCTATTTTGGGGTCGAGGAAGTTGGCCAATATGGCGTTGAGCGAACTCTGATGTTCTTGAGCGAATGCCGCAAGGAAACTCTCGGCGTGAGTTACATGGAATGTCTGCGCTTCGCCTGCGATGAGTCGATATGTGTTCGCGCCAATATCGCGCACCATTGGAATTAGGAACTTCTGTTCGAAGGCCTTCCACACTTGTGAAGCGTCCAAGGCGGGGCAGGATTGAGTCACCAATGAGACAAAGTGCTCGCGGGCTTTGGTTTCCGCGTTTTCAGCGTCTGCTATTTCTCGGTCAAATTCGCTTCGTGCCTTATCTGGGATTCGATAGACGCCGTCTGAGATTTCGACCAGGTAATCCTCGGCTTTGAGCGACGCAATGATTGACGCAAGCCTCTCCTTGCTTACGGTCAAACCGAAGGTCTTATGCATCGCCCTGCAAATCTCAGATGCATCAGGGTTTTTGCTTTCCAACCAGACGGCGGCAAGTACCAGTCTGTTAAGCGTCTTGTCCCACCAGCCCGCGCGGTTCAGTTCAACATGGTGGACCAAGGCGGACACTTCCCGTGGCAAAAGGATATGAGCATCATTCATACTGTGATCTCCCCATTTATAAGGCGCGGTAGCAGAAGGTCGCGGGCATTCTCAAGTGCGACATTTGCCTTTCGCAGAACGTCGATCTGTTGGTGTAGAGGCGTGACCGTATCTTCGAACAGCCGGTGAAGCTTCGGTTCAGGCACAAGGATGGAACGGCTATGCGCGAAGTCACGGTTCAAGCCGGGCACTGCAACGTCCGTGCTGATAAAGGACATTTGTTGCAGCGCATAGTAAAGATATAGAGAGCACTTGGTCGTCTCAATAAAGTATACCGTATCGATCGGATGGCAATCATCAGAGGACCAATAAACGCTGCCGACATTGCCTTTTCGGCCCACGATGATGGTCGGACCCGGAACCAACGCCTTCACATGAGATCCAACGACCCCGCTTGACCCATAGACTGGAAAAGGCCCGGGCACGCGGTGCTCTTCCTTCAGGGCCTTGCCGTAATTGAGCGGCGCCAGATCGCCCAGTCTCTTCTTTTCCCAACCCTCCGGCACGCCATCGGTGATCTTAACATGTTCGTGGCCGGGGAAGCGGAGGTGGACGAACCATTCCTTATAGAGCAGCCTCGCCGCCTCCTCCAGCAACTGAATCCGCCGCCGGTTGTTCTCGATCAGGTCATCGTAGGCGGAGAGGAAATCGGCTATTCGTTGCTGTGCAGGCAACGGCGGAAAACGCACCTCGACCTTGGCAAGTTTCTCTCTGGGGAGATGCTTGATCGTTGCACCCGTGAAAAGCGGCTGTAGGCCGCCATTCCTCCCCTTGTGCAAGAAAGAGTAGAACAGGAAGCGGTTGTCCAAACACTCGTGAGGCCGAATTCGATGCAGCGCCTTCTGAATCATCATCGATGGGCGATGACTCTTCCAGATCGCACATCTCCCCGGTTCTCCTCCCTCGCACATCACGATGTCGCCGTACTCTAAACCGAACCGAGACAACTCACGGTGTTCAAATCGCATTTCACGAAGGTTGTCCAGATCAAAGCCGCCCCATCGAACATTCACGTTGGCCAGATACGGCAACAAATCGCCACGATTCTTCTTCTGATCGAGCATCTTGCCCAGACAGAAGTCTGCGACATCATTAAGATAAGCTTTTCGCCACTGCGTCATGCCCCCATCTCCTCGAAGTTCTTCTTGATTGTGGCGGCCAGGTTCGCCGCTTCGGCGTTCAGGTCGTCCAGTTCGAGATGGATATCGCGGAAGGCTTCCTCAAAATCGAACTCTTCATCGGGCGGCTCGGGCGCGACGCCGACGTAGCGGCCGGGCGTCAACGACCAGTCGTTGGCTTCGATCTCGGCCCTGTCTACCAGCTTGACGAGGCCCTCCACGTCGCGGAGCATGGCCTCCGGGAATCGTTCAGTGAGCCAGTGGGCTTGGCGCCAGAAGTAGCGGACCAGCTTAAGCTGCTCGACAGCGAGCTGGCGCGCTTCGTCGGCAGCCTTGCGGGCGCGGGTGATGTCGCGGTTGGCCCATTCGTCGCTGTCGCGGGCATTGCATTCGTTCTCACAGGTTTCAACGAGCCGACAGGCAAGCTTATAGAGCAGGTCGGCCTGCTTGACGAGATTACGGCTGGTCTCGGCCAGCGGTGCGAGCCGGTCGACCGCTTTCTTGAGTTCGCCGTTGGTGGTCTTCTGCTTCTTCCATGCGGTCTGTTGTTTGACGACTTCTTTGCGGAAGGCTTCGACATCGGCCTCGAAGGCGGGGAGTGCGTCGCCGAGTTCTTTTAGGGGTTCGGCATGCGGGCTGCCGGCTGGCAGCGTTTTCAGGAACGGGTTGAGAGCCTGTTGCAGTGCGATCAGGGACGCGATGAAGGCCGGCAGCGGCTCGATCTTGTCGCCGCCAGCATCCTGGGCGGTGAAACAGCCGTCGCCTTCATCCAGCATGCGGTGACAATAGCTCGCAACAAGGGCGAGGTATTTGTCGGTCTGGCCGCGATAGAGCCACACAATGGCAAGGATATTCTGTTCCTGCTCGGGGCTGAAGTCGTAGATCTTGCGGGTGACCTTACGGAAAATGTTGCGGGCGTCGATCATGAGCACCTTATCGCGGTGCTTTTCGGGTTTGTCGCGGTTGAGGAACCATAGTTCACACGGGACGGTGCGGGTATAAAAGAAGTTGGAGCGGATGGCGATCATGATGTCCACGTCGCCGGTCTCGATGAGCTTCTGGCGGACCGTGGCTTCGTCTCGGCCGGCGCTGGAAGCCTGGGAGGACATGACGAATCCCGCCCGGCCCTGTTCGTTCAGGTAGCTGTAGAAATAGCTGATCCAGACGTAGTTGCCGTTGGAGACTTTCTTTTTTTTATTGATACCGGGCAGGCCGAAGGGCAGGCGGGGGTCCTTTTTGACCTTGTCGGCGTCGATCTCGTCGACATTGAACGGGGGATTGGCCATCACAAAGTCTGCCTTGTGCAGCAGTTCGTGCGGGTCGTCGTAATAGGTGATGGCCTTCTGGATGTCGCCCTCCAGGCCGTGGACGGCCAGATTCATCTTGGCCAGGCGGATGGTGGTGGCGTTCTTTTCCAGGCCGTAAAAGGTAAGTCGTTCGGTCGGACTCTGGCCGCGTTCCTCGACGGTTCTGGCACTCTGCACAAACATGCCGCCGGAGCCGCAGGCGGGGTCCAGGACGGTGCCGCCCTGAGGGTCGATGACGTGGGCGATGAGCGAGACCAGTGAGACGGGCGTGAAGAACTCGCCGCCGTCGTGGGCCTTCTGGTCGGCGAACTGGGTGAGGAAGTACTCATAAATGCGGCCGAACACGTCGCCGGAGACCCGCTTCAATTCGTCGGGATTCAGGGTGCGGAGAAGCTGGCCAAGAACGCTGTTGTCCAGTTCCTGGTATTCGCTCTTGGGCAGGACGCCGCGGAGGTTATCGTAGTCGCCTTCAATGGACTCCATCGCTTCGATGATGGTCTTGGCGCGGTCGTCGCTGTCGGTCAGTGCGACGAGGTGGTCGAACTGGGCCTTGGGCTGGAGGAAGATGGCGCTCTTCTGCGAGAAGTCTTCCTTGCTAAGCGGCCGCGTTTTGCCGCCTCTCTTGGGGAGGCTGGACTCGATGGCGGCCTTGACCCCGAGGAACCGGCTGTACGCATGCCGCAGGAAGATCAGGCCCATGACTGGCAGGAAGTACTCATTGCTGGCGTAGTTGGAGTTCGCCCGCAAGGTGTCCGCCGCATTCCAGAGGCGTTTTTCAAGTGCTTCGATGTGTTCCAGTTGGGCCATATACAGCGTACCTCTCGACCGTGGGCTCCGCAACTAACAGCAGCGACAACGGTGCCTCTGTATAGTATCGCCCACTGCATCACAGGTCTATCCCGAAGAATAGGACAAAATGGGATGGGTTGCAACGCAAAATTTTTTGGCCCCCCGGAAGCTCAATGAGAGCATGAGCAAAAAAGGCTTTGAGGGGCGGAAAATCGTGGCCCATGACGGTGAAAATGGGCCTTTTGGGTAAATCGGGCAAGGCTCTCATTTAACATTGTTCTGTTAGTTAAGCACTATTTTATGGGACTTTGGGCAATTTCTGTTTGCCCTTTGCACCCGGAATGAATATTATCTCGACAAGCAGTTCAGTATTGCCCCGAGAGTCGGGGCGAGGCTGCCAGTCGGCATGGCCGGCAGAAACTGTTATACGCAGGGACGCTGTATTGAGTGACAGTATGCATCATAAAGTGAGCCAGTCGCAGGGTTTGGTTGGGATTGGGTCGAGGGGTGGAGAGGGGAGGCATCGCGGAGTGGCCGCGCCTGAACAGCGAGGGGAGCGAAGTTGTTCGAGGCAGGCGGCAGGATTTTCGATAGCAGTGTTCGCATGTGATGCGGATATACTTGCGAAGTTACGTTCAGGGATGTGCCGCGCAAAAACTCACAGGCGCGGATTGCTCTTTGCATAACAAAAAAAGAGGCCCCACGGTGAAGATGGTTGGCGCCATCTACAAGGGAGGCCCTGTGATGTAAGTCACATACAGCACAGTAACGCCCTCCCGATCACCCGTCAAGCAGAAAATCTTCGTGAGCGCGCATGCGCTGCGGGATTTTCTGCTTGGGGGGCCATTGTTCAAGTCATGGGATGACTGGGTATGAACAAGAAGGTCACGGAGGATTTGCGCATGAGCGGCGATGGATTGCCGCCAGGTATGAGGTGTGTATGCGGAGCGGAATGGAAGCCGCCGGCGGGACACATTCTGGTGCGCGAACAGGATGTCGGCGGATGTATGAGTGCCATTGCAGTAGCGCAGCACCACCATCAGGAGGCGGGGAACGCGCTGACGCGAGTGTTAAACGTGGTGGCGGCTATACAGGGTGCGGGTCGTCTGGCGGGCGGCAGTCTCCATGAGCAACGTGTACCGGGGGAGATTGCGCCGGCGCGAGCGGCAGTGGCGAAGAGAAAGCTGCGCAAGGGGCCGGGGCGAAAAGAGAAGCAAGCTGGGGATAAGGCGATGATCATCTCGGCTTTGCTGCGGCATCACAGGTTCAGCGAAGGGGGCGACAATGCAAACCTTGCTACGGAACCGGCGACACAGAAGGCTCTGGCGGCTGTGCTGGACTGGGGGCAGTACAGAGTATCGAGGGTGCTGGGCCGTTGCTTCCCGGAAGGCTTCTGGGACAGGTACAAGTTGGCCTGCAAGGGCGATACGCTGGCGGGGTTTCTCAAGGCGCTCGATGAGGAATCTGGTGAGGTCGAGGCGGTCTATCATCGGCCGATGCACCCGACGCCAATGGAGGAACGAGCGTCGGAGAAGTACCGCTGATTTATGCATATGCAGTTTGCAGATGCAAAGTGCATAAACGGGCGGATTTTTTCGATTCTGTAAATCATTGAGAATTCATGACTTCTGAGCATCCGCGGAGACGGTCTGCGCCTGCAAGTGCATATCTGCGCACGGGTAGTGGTTTTGTTGAAGAATGAGACAGGAACGCAGAATCAGGAGACACATCATGAATGGCGAAGCGAAGGCGCGGGAGTCGGCACCCTTGGCGGTGGCGGCTAAAGAGGTCGGGAGCCTCTTGGGGATCAGTGTCCGGCAGGTATGGCGATTGAACAGTTCCGGCAGGTTACCCAGGCCGATCCGCCTCGGCGGATCGGTCCGCTGGCGGCGTGAGGAGATCGTGGCATTTTTGGACGCCGGATGCCCGGACAGAAAGACGTGGGAAGCGATGAGCTGCAGCGAAAGGAGGCCGTCATGCTAGTTGTAGGCAGACGCGAGAACGAGGGCATTCGGATCGGAGACGATATCACGATTTCGGTGGCGCGGATTGAGGATGGCAGGGTACGCATCGCGATCGATGCGCCGGCGGGTATGCCGGTGGTGCGCGAAGAGTTGCTCGAAAGCACGGAACGAAATGGCAGAGCATTAATTGCGGCATATCGCGAGAAGAGGCGGGAGCGGCGCGATTACCGGCTTACTAATGCGATCAGCCTGGCGGCGGATATGCTGATCAAGCTGGCGGCGGGCGCCTACGAGCCTCAGCAGACCGAGGATGTGTGGGAAATAGTAGAGGCATTAATTACGCGTTACGCCGAAGGGAGGCGCGATGAGACGCGTGAATAGACAGCGACTGTGTCCGGTCTGCGAAAAGCACGACTGGTGCCTGGTTGCCGAAGACGGCAGTGCGGCCATCTGCGCGCGGGTCTCCGATGGAAGCACAAAGCGGGTCGGCGATGCCGGCTGGCTGCATCAGTTGAGGCCGGGCGCAATTCCGCGGCCGCCGCGGCGGGTGGAGGCGGCTGCGCGGCCGGCGGTCGATTGCGAGAAATTGATGCAGCAGTACCGCGAACGCATCAGTCGCCGGCAGGTGGCGATGCTGGCTCGGGCCTTAGGTGTGTCGGCGGCGAGCTTGGATCGATTAAGCGTCGGCTGGGATGGCGAGGCGTTTGCATTCCCGATGCGGGATGCCGACGGGCAGGTGATCGGGATCAGGCGGCGGTTTAGCAGCGGCAAGAAGGTCTGCGTGCCGGGGAGCCGAAACGGCCTGTTCATACCGGAGGGCCTGACCGGCAAGGGTGTGCTCGTTATTTGCGAGGGGCCGACGGACTGTGCGGCGGCGCTGGACCTGGGCTTCGAGGCGATCGGGCGGCCGAACTGCAATAGCAAGGTCCGGATGACCGTGCGGTATGCGGGTGGCAGGGAGGCGATCGTCGTCGCCGACAACGACGTGGTCGGGATCGCCGGGGCCCGGATATTAGCGGATGCACTGACGGCGCGGGGCTCGCGGGTGCGGGTTGTCGTCCCGCCGGCGGGAGTTAAGGACCTGCGGGATTGGGCGAGGCAGGGGCTTACGGCGGGGGGGCTCATCAATGCGCAGTGAGAGCCTGGATATACCGCCGAGACGCCGGCCGATGCCGAAGGGATTCGTTCCGTTTCCGGTGGAGTTCTTGCCGGAGCCGATGCTGAGCTATGTGCGGAACGGGGCGGAGGCGCTGGGGTGCGATCCGAGCTATCTTATTCTGCCCTTGCTGAGTGCCTTAGCCGCGGCGATTGGCAACAGCAGGCGGATCAAGCTGAAGGAGGGCCAGTCCGGCACGTTGAAGTCGCCAGCGCTGGAGTTGGCGTGGCGGCCGCTGCGGAAGCGGCAGAACGAGGCGTTTCGCGTACATGAGGCGGCCATGGAACGGTATGAGAAGGACCTGGCTGCCCATGAGGATCGGCAGCGGGACAGGAAGACGCGGGTGCCGGGAGCAGTCAAGCCCGCCGAGCCGGTGGCGATGCGGTACTCGTGCAGCGACGTGACCGTCGAGGCGATGGCGGTGCTGTTGAGGAATGCGCCGCGGGGGCTCCTATTGGTGCGGGATGAGCTGTCGGGCTGGCTGCAGGGGTTCAATGCGTACAAGAAGAACAAGGGCGGCGATGCGGCGGCGTGGCTGGAGCTGCATCGGGCAGGGACGCTGACGGTCGACCGCAAGTCGGGGACGCCGCGGACGATCCATGTGCCGCTGGCATCGGTGAGTGTGACCGGCGGGATTCAGCCGGAGATTCTGCGGGCGGCGCTGGGGGTGGAGCATTTTGAGAATGGGCTGGCGGCGAGGCTGCTGCTGACGATGCCGCCGGCCAGGGCGAGGCGGTGGACGGAGGCCGACGTCGACGGCGAGGTGGTCGAGGAGGTTGCGGGGGTGTTCGCGGAGCTGCTGAAGCTGAATATGGCGGAGACGGACGGGGGCGGGCTGGCGCCGGTGGATTATCCGCTGACGGCGTCGGGCAAGGCGGCGTGGGTGGCGTTCTATGATGCGCATGGGGCAGAGCAGGCGCGGATCGGGGACGGGGCGATGGCGGCGGCGTGGTCGAAGCTGGAGGGGTATGCGGCGCGGCTGGCGCTGGTGGTGCACTGCGTTAGGGCGGTGGGGTACGCGCCGGGGCTGGAAGCGAGTCGGGAGGTGGACGGCGAGAGCGTGCGGGCGGCGGTGGCGATGGTGCGGTGGTTCGGTGCGGAGACGGAGCGGATCTACGGTGTGCTGCGGGAGCCGGATGAGGAGCGCGAGCAGCGGAAGTTAGCCGAGTTGGTGCGGCAGCGGGGCGGTAAGATCACGGTGCGGGAGTTGATGCAGGCGAGGCGGGCGTTTCGGGACAGTGCGAGGAATACGGAGTTGGCGCTGCAGGAACTGGTAGACCTGGGATGGGGAAGGTGGGAGCAGGCGCCGTCAGCGGAGGGCGGCGGCCGGCCGACCATGGTCTTTGTGTTGGGCGAGGCGGATGGTTACGAAACCCCCATTTAGATGGGCGAAAAGGGGTTTTGTTACCGTTACCGGTGTTGAAAGTGAAAAAAAAGTTGAGAAAATCGTAATTAGCATTTGAAGAAGGACGGGCAGCGAGTAGAATGGATGACATGAAGAAACGAGCGAAAGAGCCGGATATCGAAGAGCAGTTGCGGCAGGCCATTTTGAACTGCGGGATGAGCCGGTATGAGTTGAGTCGGCGGTGCGGGGTGGCGGCGTCGCAGTTGTGCTTCTTTGTGAACCGTGAGCGGTCGCTGACCATTACTACCGCTGCGAAGGTGGCCAGCGAACTGGGGCTGCGGCTGACCGATGCGAAGGGAGGGGAGTAGGATGGCGAGCGTGTTCAAGCAACAGTATACGGCGAAGGACCCGAAGACGGGCAAGCGGGTCACGCGAAAGTCGAAGCACTGGTACATCGAGTATCGGGAGCATGACGGGACGCGGAAGCGGGTGCGGGGGTTCACCGATAAGAAGGATACGATGCAGTTGGCGGTGCGGCTGGAGCATGAGGCCGATCTGGTTGCCGCCGGCATGGGGGACCGGTTCAAAAAGCATCGCAAGCGGCCGCTGATGGAGCATTTGGAGGAGTTCAAGGCGTCGCTGAAGGCCAAGGGCACGACGGAAAAGCATGTGGACCTGGTCTATACGCGGGCACGGAAGATTGTGCAGGGGTGCCAGTTTGCGACGTGGATGGACATCAGTGCAAGCCGCATCGAGGCGTACCTCGCGCAAGAGCGGCGGGACGAGACGGTCGAGGGACCGCCGAAGCCGGGCGAGACGGAGCCGACAAAGGAAGTGATCAAAGGGATGAGCGCGCAGACGTTCAACTTCTATATCCAGGCGATAAAGCAGTTCTGCCGGTGGATGGTGCTGGATCAGCGGGCGGAGGCATCGCCGGTGGAGCATTTGCGGAAGATCAGCACCAAAACGGACCGGCGGCATGATCGGAGATCGCTGGAGCCGTACGAGATACAGGCGTTGCTAAAGGCGGCGGTTGGCGGGCCGGAGTACTTTGGGATGGAGGGGTATGAGAGGGCGTTGTTGTATCGGTTGACGATCGAGACGGGACTGCGGGCGTCGGAGTTGCGGAGTCTGCGGGTGTCGAGTTTTGATCTTGAGGGATGCGTAGTGACGGTGCAGGCGGCGTACTGCAAGAATCGCCAGAAGGCGGCGATACCGTTGAAGCGGGAGACGGCGGAGCTGCTGCGAGAGTTCTTTGTGGGCAAGATGCCGGGCGTCAAGGCGTTTCGGATGCCTGGCGAGAATCGGCTGGTGACCATGCTGCGGAAGGATTTGGACGCGGCGGAGATTACGTATAAGGATACGGATGGGCGGTTTGTGGATTTTCATGCGCTGCGGCATACGGCGGGAAGCCTGCTTGCGGCGAGCGGGGCGCATCCGAAGGTGGCGCAGTCGATCATGCGGCATAGTGATATTAACCTGACAATGAGCCGGTACAGCCATGTGCTGAGCGGGCAGGAGTCGGCGGCGGTGGAGAACCTGCCGAGCTTCAGCCTGGAGGCGGAGGAGATGCGGGCGACCGGGACGGATGGGTCAAGCTCGGGTATGGCGGTCTCTGAGGATGGGGGCGGCGCTTACAGGGGCGCTTACAGAGAACTTACAGAACCGGTGGACTCTGGATTAGATCGGGCGGCATTGTCTGGCAGTGAGAACGCGGAGGGCGATGAGTTTGCGGACAGTGAGGTGGACGTCTGTAACGCCTTTGTTGATGCAGAGTTAGGCGCGGAAGATGCACCGCTGGCGTTGGTTGTCAGCGGTGATTTTGGAACGGAGGAGGAGGGATTCGAACCCCCGGTACCTTTCGGTACAGCGGTTTTCAAGACCGCCACCTTAAGCCACTCGGTCACTCCTCCGGCATAATTGGCCTGAAAACGGCGATTTTTGGCGATGCTGCCGTTTTTTTGTGACAGCATTAAATACGGCATTTTGGCTGGTTTTGTCAATACTATTTGTCGCGTGGTGTTTG
>Ga0334883_1001673_pt1 | contig 31268 bp, 29 predicted proteins | sample GraSluR1_MG_6_FD_207230 | JGI IMG/M metagenome (GOLD analysis project Ga0334883, IMG submission 207230) | Sludge microbial communities from methane-producing bioreactor in Wageningen University, Netherlands - Granular Sludge_09_05-R1 | ecosystem: Engineered > Bioreactor > Anaerobic >...
AAAAACAAACCCATCCAAACCCAATCCTTGCCCCCGCCCTGCCAACTTCACCATTGCTTTTTCCCCAATCCCGTCGTATCGTACCTCGCGTCCAAAACAGAACTAATCGGCATACGGAGCGTCTACAATGAGAATGTGCACGACCATCCTCCTTCTCACCGTCCTGCTAACGGCCCAAGGCTGCGGCCAAGCCCCCCCTCAGGCCTCACCCAGACCCCTCATAGGCCTCACCAGCGTGTACAAAAACCCCGATTCCGATGCGCCAGCCACGATTTCATGCACCTTCACCTATATAGCCGCCATCGCCGAAAACGGCGGCACACCCATCGTCCTGCCCACAATCTCCGACGACGCAATCATCACCCACTACATCCAAATCATCGACGGCCTCGTGCTCATCGGCGGCCAGGACATCCCACCCCAACTCTACGGCCAGGAACCCCATCCAACCACCGTCATTATGCCACAACAAAGGTCTGATTTCGAAAGCAAACTCATCGCCAAGTGGCTCAAAACAGGCAAGCCAACCCTCGGTATTTGCCTCGGAATGCAGTTTTTCAACGTCGTAGCAGGCGGCACTCTCATCCAGGACATCCCCTCACAGATCGGCCAAAACGTCATTCACAGGGGCAAAAACGCCCATCACACCGTCAAAATCGATCCCAGCAGCCGCCTCGCCGCCATCCTCGCCTCCGAAACCGCCCAAGTCTACTCCTCCCACCACCAAGCCATCAAAGAAGTCGCAAATAACCTCAAAATCGTCGCTCACAGCCCCGACGGCGTACCCGAAGCCGCCGAACGAACCGACGGTCCCTTCGGCCTCTTCGTCCAGTGGCACCCCGAAGCCATGAAAGACACCGCCCACCGAGACGCCATCTACGGAGCCCTCATCCAGGCCTGCAACAGCAGAAAATAAGCATTCAAGCCGTATAATGATACGCAGACGCCCCCTGTGCCATCCCAAAAGGCTCCTTGCCGCCAGCAGGGATCGCCGCTATAATCCCCCAGAGCCGCCTTGCTGGACGAATAACGAGCATTATGCCGCCATCAAGGCCTCTGCAACTCCGAAGAGGAATACTGCGCATGCAAATAATAGATTCGATAGCCGCCCTTGAGGGCATTGAAAAGGGCTGGGCTCTCACTATCGGCAACTTTGACGGCGTTCACCTTGGGCACAGAGATATCATCGCCGCAGGCCTCAATGCCGCGCGTTCGAGGAGCCTCACGGGACTTGCGGTAATGACCTTCGATCCGCACCCGGCTTCGGTCTTGCAGCCGCAGCGAGCCCTTGGCATGCTGACTCCATCGGTGCTCAAGCGGCATCTGCTGGCATCGCTGGGGGTTCAATGCTTGATAATCATAAAGGATTCGATGAACCTGCTGAACCTGAGTCCGAAGGATTTTGTGGACAAGTTTCTCCTTAACACTGTCGGTCCACGGGTTCTGATCGAGGGTCCTGATTTCAATTTCGGCTACGGTCGCAGCGGCACCGTTGAGACGCTGAGGCAGTTGGGTGCGGATCGAGGCTTCGATGTGGTTGTCGTGCCGCAGCGGGAAGTTGCAGTGAATGATCGGCCGGCACAGACGTGTTCGAGTTCTCTGATCCGTCGGCTGGTTCTGGAGGGTGGGGTGCGAGCGGCGTCGGGGGCTCTGGGGCGACCCTACCGACTGATCGGCAAGACTCATCGTGGTCGGGGGATAGGGCGGCAGTTGGGGTTTCCTACGGCGAATATAGATCCGTTGGACCAGATTGTGCCTGCGGAGGGTGTGTACGCGGGCCTGGTTATTACTGGCAAGTCAGCGGAGGACGTTTGCGGCGGATATGCCCCACGGCCGGCGGCGTTTAGCATCGGGCGAGCCAAGACTTTCCTGACTGATCATCCTCTGCTTGTCGAAGCCCATATCCTCGAGCCAAATGTGGGGGATCTGAGCGAGACCTGGCTGGCGCTGGACTTCGTGGAGAGGATCAGGGCTCAGCGGCGATTCGACACGCGGGATGAACTGAAGGTACAGATTACGAAGGACTGCGACCGTGCGCGTGAGATCCTTGAGGGCTGTGCCGAGAATGGATAGGCCGTGAGGCTTGCCACTGGAAAGAACGTGCAAAGGAGATTGATGACGATTACAAGGGATGATTTCGGGCGGGCGGTTGATTTGATTGATCGCTCACGGCATGTGCTGCTCACGACTCATACTCGGCCGGATGGGGATGCGTGCGGCTCGGTGCGTGCAATGCTGGATGCGCTAAAGGCGCTCGGCAAGAAGGCCGAGGCAATGCTTCTTTCGCCTTTGCCGGAGTGGTACGAGTTCTTGTTCGAGGGACGCGTTGCGATACTCGGCAATGATATCACGCAGGAGCAACTGCTGGGCGGCAGCTTTGACGAGGTTGACCTGGTATTGATTATCGATACGAACAGCTACGTCCAACTTCCGCAATTCGATGAATGGCTGCGGATAAGCGGCAAGGACGTACTTGTTATAGATCATCATATAACGGGTGACGATCTGGGCAAGGTTCAGCTTATCGACACGACCGCGGCAGCGGCGGGGGAGATAGTCTTCGACCTGTTCAGATATGCAGGCTGGACGATTACCGCGGAAGCAGCGGAGGCGCTGTTCGTTGCTCTGGCGACCGACTCGGGGTGGTTCAAATTCAGCAATGTGGACAGCCGAGTCTTTCGCATCGCCGCCGATCTGGTCGCCGCCGGAGCGAAACCCGACGCGATCTACCGGAGGCTGTACCAGAGCTGGTCGCAGAGCCGCATGGACCTTCTGGTTCGGATGTTGACCAATCTCGAACTGCATTTCGACGGGCGAGTGGCGTTTCAGCATCTCATGCGTTCAGACTTCGATTTGTCGGGGGCGACCGGCCGGGATACAGAGAACATGATTGACGAGTGTCAGCGGATCAGTTCGGTCCAGGTGGCGGCGCTGTTCGTTGAGCTTGCGGAAGGCGGCTTTCGCTGTTCGCTGCGAAGCAAGGGGGCGGTCGACGTTCGCCAGATAGCGCAGAAATTCGGCGGCGGAGGTCATACCATGGCGTCCGGGGTCAACCTGCCCGGTCCTCTGAAGCACGCGCAGTCCCTTATCCTCGATGAGATCGCAAAGCAGTTGTGATCTCATCATAGGTCAGAACTCTCGGGCGGGGACCCAACCGGCCTGCGCGCGGGCAAAGGATCAATCTGGCACGCACAACCCGATTATCGATCGCCCAACTGATGTGCGAACAGCCATTCCTTGACGCCGCTGACCAGCGTCGTCCATTCGGTGGCAACAGTCGCGTGCCCGTAATTCGACGGAAACTGTGTGTAGATCAAGCGGTCACCGATGACGGGGTCATCATCGCTTCTTGTGTAATCATCCAGTCTGACTATTGCCGTGGAAGCCGTATTGTTGAAGGTCGGGTCGAGTAAAGCCAGCATACCAAGGGAGCCGGCGCCGTCCAAATCGCCCGGCGATGGCAAGGCATTTGGCACGGTTGAGTCCGCCACACCATGAATTGCCCAGAAGGGTGTCTGGCTGATCTCTGCAAGCCGGTTCTTCGGTCCACTACCCGCCGCAGCGATGGCCGCTGCAAACGCACCCGGGTGACGGGCAATCGTGTCCCATGTCCCGTACGCGCCCATCGAATCACCCACTACATAGACCCGCTGCATGTCGATATCCCGCGCATCCAGACCGAACGCCGCCAGCGCCGCATTGTTGCCCGCATCCATGAGAAACGCCAGCAGTCCGTCGGTCAGCCGCATGGTATCCGTGTAGGTGGCTTCAGTTTGAACGTAAGGCCCGTCTGCCCACGGCGAACCCGCCCAAAGTTCGTTAGCCGGCACCTGCGGCGCGACCACAAACGCAGCGTAGGCCGTACCAGTCTGCCCGTACCACACAAACTCGCGCGGCGTTTGCCGCTGCAAGACACTGGTGATCTGGCTGCCACGCGCCCCCGCGCCGTGCAGATACAACACCAGCGGATATCGCGTCTCGGCCTGGGGATCGTAATTATACGGCAGCGCCAGACCGAAACCTCTGGTCTTATCTTCCTGCTGAACCGTTCCGTGTTTCCAGTTTAGCTGAGTGCTCCGGTAGGTGTCCGCTATAAGACCATTGAAGGCCACCGTCAAATCTTTCGTCGCATCCCTACCCCATGCAGCCGCCAAAGCGGCCAGATCGGCCATATTCACCACGCCGTCCCCCAGAGGCGCTGGGGCGATGTCCGCCCATGAGCAACTCGTCAGCCAGTCCGCCGCCAGAATAGCAAGGTCAGCCAGTCCCACCACCTTGTCCCCGTCGAGGTCGGCGGCAAGATCAGGCAGACTCCATATTGTATCAAAGCTCCAAACCGCTCCCTGCACTTGGCCAGTTGCGGGGTCGTCGCAGTCGACGCGCCAATACCATGTCATACCGTCTTCCAGACTAACCGCGACACGCGAGTCGGTGCTGTCATCGTCGGGTAATTCGACGAGTGCGTCGGGCAGTGTGCCGAGAAATACAGTGCAGGTGACGGTATCGCCCGGCTGCCGGGGATCAGGTTTCGTCCAGGACAGTTGTGCGACCATACAGGCCTTGAGACCCGTCGCGCTGTGATGCGGAACCGGTTGACTCGCTCCTGCCGGAACAGCCTCAGGCACCGCCGAAACGCTCACCGGATCGAAGCCCATTACCTGGCTGCCGGGCGGTGTCATACGAACGCCCCAGATGGGCGAATCCGTAGAGATCATCATCCCGGACGCCGCCTGATTGTTCTGAGTAAGATACGACGTCTTCAGATAGACCCCCGTGCCAAAGCTCACCGCACTGCCGATTGCAGCCCCTCCCGAATCGAGCCCCTGCACAACCCCGCTGTCGTTGCCATTATTCTCGATCATGAACACGGTTGAGACCGGCCGGTCAAACATTACCTGCCACCAAGGCTGATTGTCCGCACTGCCAATACTGTTCAGATTGAAATTGTCCGCGGCCTGCGGCGGATATTGCGAATGTGTCGGCGGATTTGCAAAGGTCGTCGTGCCGAGTATGAGGCTGCCCACCGGCATTCCGTTGATCGACGTGATCATACCCTGGCTGCCGGTAGCCTCCATACCGCTGATCGGCCCGACCGCGATGATTCCTCCAGACGCCTGCTGTACCGCAAGGCACACAAGAACCTTCAAGCCGATTAAGCTCCTGTTTGTCATTGCTCTCCTCCGTTTTCAAATTTACATGGAAGCGACGTCATGAGGCAATTACTCGCCTCGGATCTCGGCGGCGTTTTTCTATCAACACAGCGTAGCAGACCCGGGCGCATAGTTATGGCGTTGCCCCATCATCGACATAGCGAGGATATGCTAATGGAACTTCCGAAGTCAAGGCTGCTGCCTGATGTGTCCTTTCTTTACCGTCGCAAAACCATCTGCGGGCCAGCACTATGCGGCCATCAGTGCCACGTTTCAAAACCATATGTGAATGGCTTTGCTGATTCAATTTTTGTGCCATTGAACGCCCGGCATTCCCGGACCAGTTCAGTCAGGCGATGGCTCATGCCCCGGCTTTGCCGCCGACTTTTTCTGCGCAAAATGGGTAACCTTGCCTGAAAAAGATTACGGGGCTAATTGGGGCCTTGCGCCATCGTTGAATACAGCACGCTTCTCAGGTATAATCAGAGATGTTCCAAATGAACGGACCGACGAACAATGAAACTGCGGAGGAAAATGATGAAGTGCAAGGCACTTGTAATTTGTGCGCGGGGTGCAATCCTTTTCGGCGTACTGACAGTATGCCTGGCGCCGTTCACAGAAGTGTATGCTTCAAGTGCGCCGTATTCCCCGCAAACCAGTGTTTCAATCCATGATGGACGGTGGCATCTTAACGGGCAAGTGACGTATCCGGGCACGCGGGCGGAAGGGCTGCTCATGAACGTGCGGATGGTCAACAGCACGTTCGAGGACCCCGGTCGGTCGGAGTTCGACGCCGAGCGGAACACCGATGAATTCATCGCCGCGATTGCTGATTACACCGCCTGCGGAGTTCGCGCGTTCACCCTATGTCTGCAGGGAGGATTTCCAGGTTACGAGGGGGCTGTTAATTCGGCGTTCAATGCTGACGGATCGCTTCGTCCGGGTTATATGCAGCGGGTAAAGCGTGTGATTGAGGCGTGCGACCGTCAGGGGGTCGTCGTTATCCTCGGCTGCTACTATCAGCGGCAGGATCAGATATTGAAGGATGCAGCGGCTGTGCGGGCGGGGGTGGTCAACGTTGTCAAATGGATTGAGGAGTCGGGTTTCGGCAACGTGGTGCTTGAGATCGCCAACGAGTTTGCTCACGGCGGTTTCGATCATCGCATCTTAAAGACGGCAGAGGGGCAGGCGGAGCTGATCCGGCTGGCGAAGGAGACATATCCAGCGCTGCTGGTTTCCACAAGCGGGCTGGGTAACGGCAGACTGCCGGACGCAGTCGCCGAGGCGAGCGATTTTCTTCTGATTCATTTCAACGATACCCGGCTGGCAGACATTCCTGCGCGAATAGCCGCGCTGAGATCGTTCGGCAAGCCGATCGTGTGCAACGAGGACGACAAGGTCGGCGAGGAGGCCGCAAAGGCCGTCCAGTTGTGCGCCGCCAACGGGGCTTCGTGGGGGTTTATGCATGTCAAGGTAAATCAATATTACCCGTTCACCTTCGGGGGTCCGGCTGACGATCCGGCGGTGTATGCGATGATACGGCGTCTGACGAGCGAATCAGCGGGCGGCCGGCGGCAGGTTGCAGTGTTTCGGGTTGAGCGGTTTGCGAAGAATCCGATAATCTATCCGGGGATGCCGGGCCTCAAGGCGGAGCGGGGTCAGGAGAACATTAACGGGCCGTCGCTTATTCGTGTGCCAGATTGGGTTGAGAATGCGCTGGGGCGGTATTACCTTTACTTTGCGCATCACAACGGTACGTACATCCGGCTGGCGTATTCGAATTCGCTGGAGGGGCCGTGGACGATTCATGAGGGAGGCGTGCTGCCGATGCAGGATGCGCCTGGTCGCGGTCATATCGCCAGTCCGGACGTGCATGTCGACCATGAGCGGCGGCGTATGCGGATGTATTATCATCAGCCGGCGCCTGCGGGCAGCGCTCTCAGCGGGCAGTTGACATGGGCGGCGGTGTCTGAGGACGGCCTGCAGTGGAAGGCCGGCGACGAAGTGCTTGGCTTGTTCTACTTCCGTGTTTTCGAGCACGGTGATTATCATTACGCCCTGGCAAAATACCACAATGACGGCGGAATACTCTATCGCGCGCGGGACGGGCTCACGGGTTTCGAGACCGGGCCGCGCGTGCTGCCGCGGGTGCGGCATACGGCTGTTTGGCATGACAAAAAGAACGACGTGCTTTACGTGTTCTACTCACGCGGTCTGGATGAGCCGGAGCATCTGATGGTCTCACGGGTAGAGAATCCTGGTGATCCCTGGGATCGATGGGAGTTCAGCGAACCGGTTTCGATTATGAGGCCCGAGTACGAATGGGAAGGTGCGAACGAACCGCAGAAGCGTTCCGGCTGGGGGGCCGCGCGAGGACGGGTTCATGAATTGCGCGATCCGGCTGTCTATGAAGAGGAGGGGCGGTTGTATCTGCTGTACTCGGTTGCGGGCGAACAGGGCATTGCGATTGCGAGGCTGCATGTCAGTTGGCGGCCGATGGATGGGGGCGATTCAAACGGGACAGTGGGACAATAGTGCAGGAGTATGGATATGAATACATATCGACGCAGATTGCCTGGGGCGGTTATGTTTTTGGCTGCGCTGGCGGGGATAGTGCGGGGCCAGATCGCCGTGGCGACTTTCGAGTGCATCGGTCTTTACTGGAAGGTGGAAGCGAAGAGCGGCAGTGAGGCGAAAGTTCGGTTTCGCGCGGAGGGCGAAGAGGACTGGCGGCAGGGGTATCCGCTTTGGTACGCGGAGATGGACGGGGAGTTTCGCGGAAGCCTGGTCAATCTGCGGCCGGGTACGACGTATGAGATTGAGCTGAGTGTGTCCGGAGAGAAAACGTCGCTGAAGGCGGCGACTCGCGGCGAGGAATTGCCGATCGGCAAGACTACTTATCTGCCCGGCGGAGAAATGGACGCGCCGGTGCGCATCACGGAGGGGGGGACGGCGGACGCGTGGCATCTGGTTACTCCGGCGGCTAGGACGAAAACGGCGGTCGACGTCTTTAACCTGCACGACAATTGTGTCGAGGTTGCCGCTGATTATGTGATCGTGCGCGGACTCGAATTGAAGAACGCCGGTCAGCATGCGGTGCTGATTCGCAGAGGCTTGCAGAACGTCGTTATCGAAGACTGCCGCATGACGAGGTGGGGGCGAATCGGCGGTGCTCGGGTTTGGGGGATTTTTCATGGCTCGGACAGTGCGATCTTTGCCGAGAGCGGTGCTGGGCGGCTTGTCTTGCAGCGGAACCTGATCGAGCATCCGCGCGGCGGCTCCAACGACTGGGAGTCGGGACATCCGGACGGTCCGCAGGGGATTACGCTTATCAATTCGTCGGGCGGGAATGTGATTCGCTATAATGAGATTCGGTCGACGGAGGATCACGGGTATAACGACGGCATCGGCGGGGGCAGCAACTTCAGCTTCGAGGGAAGTCCGAATCGCGATTCGGATATCTATGGCAATATCATTACGAATTGCTGGGACGACGCCATCGAGGCCGAAGGGGCGAATATGAACGTTCGGATCTGGGGCAATTATATTGATCGGACTTTTGCGTTCGTGGCGACGGCGGGGACCTCGAAGGGGCCGCTTTATATCTATCGCAATGTGTTCGGCAGGAGCCGGATTACGCACCAGGATTCGAGCGGAGGAGCGATTATCAAGACGGCCGGCGCCGGCAGGACGCTTATGCTGGACGGCAAAGACGTGCCCGGCGACTGGGGGCGGAGGTACATCTTTCATAACACTGTGTTGCAGCCGGGCGGCGCCCTGGAGCTTTTCACCGGGCATGGAGTGTGTAACGCGGTTTCACGTAATAATATCTTTCGTGTCCGGGGGCGAGGCTACCCGGACCGCCCAAACCAGGGCCCTCCAAACGACTTCCGAAATGATCTTACCGGCGGTTATCTTGGCGGCGGATTTGTCAAATCGATGTTCCTGCCTTCAGACCGGCTTGAGTGGTTTCTTGCTCCCACGGTGGACACCATCAAATGGGGCAGGGTAGAGTATTCGCGGAGCGGAAAGAAGTTTGCGATCACCGATCCGCTTGTCGAGGCGCCGAATCCCGCGATCGACAAAGGAGTGCGACTGCCTGGTTTTAATGATGATTATCGAGGGGCTGCACCGGACATCGGAGCTTTTGAGAATGGGACGGAGCCGCTGCGGTTCGGGAGAGATGGGGCGCCCGGTTTCAGCCGTGCACCGTGGGAGAGATACTGAGTTCCAGCAAGAGAATGTGCGGAGCCGTGAGGAGTCGACTCCGCACACAAGGGAAGAGAGAAATCAGGCCTTTTATTCTTACTCGCCGGATCAAGCGTCGGCCGGCTGCAAGTTGTTATCCTGCCGTTATGACACGCAAAACATGGAGTGTGCGATTGCCTCGCACCTGGCGTATGCACCGGCTGACTTCGGCGGCGTATTTCAGATCTGCGTAGAGACCGCTCACAAACGTCCGATCCGCGGCGTATGTCCAGTCCTGCTCCACGATCAGGCGGCAGTTCGCCAGAGCATCATACAGAAGACCTGCCGTATCGCCGTGCGCCTCAGGCTGCAGCGCCGATGGTGCGAACAAATCGCTCGCACGAAGCGGTTCGGCGACTGCCCCCGGATCGTTGGATTCGGGAAACGCATACATAAGAATGCCGCCCGAGGCAGAGGCGTACAGGCCGGACATAATAAGCAAAGCAATGACTGTTTTTCTCATGTTGTCCCCTGGTTTTTGTCCTCGATGGCTGGGGATCCGCTCAAAGCGGGGTCCCCAGCGGTCTTTGTAACGCTTAAAGTGCGGCCGATCAGGCCAGCAGCACCACCAGCAATGCAAAGACAAACGGCGGCAATACAAGCAAAACTCTGTTGAATCCCATCTTCGTTCCCCCTGAACACAAGACATGAATTTGACTGCCCGGCAGTTCGTTCCTTTCGCGAAAAGGACCGTACTAAACGTACATGAATGGATGAACCAGCATTTCGCCTCTTCCACTGTCGAGGTTGATTGTATCAGAAATGGCCCGTCAAATCAAGTCTGAGCAGGCATTTAGCACCTATAACTCCGCCCAGCCGATGTTTTGCGGCTTTGGCCGAGGCATTATGAGACCGAGGCGGAATTTTTTTGTGGGTCCGCGGGCAGCTTTTCGGGCTCTGTACAGTTACGCGTGATAGAAGAGCGCGTTAAGTGTTGCGGCCACTATATCGTACCATGCATGGGTTCCGGCGGCGATTCCGAATCCTCTGACGGCGAAGAGGCCTGCAAAGTAGACGCCTGCGAGGAACCGGAACATGAAGCGCGTGGCGGAGAAGGGATCGCCGTGCTGAAGCGCGCCGTTTACGAAGAAGACGTGGTGGTGAAGACTGAACAGCGCCGCGGAGATAAGGACGGACAAGACGATGGCGGTGACCTTGGGAATGCCGAGCAGGTCCTGGAAGAGGATCATCAGGAGTATGATCATCAGCAGGCGGAAGATGAACTCTTCGTAAATTCCCGCGCCGATGCCGGTGACGATGTTTACGAGCAAACTGTGCTGGCCACTGTTCTGCGCCGCGGTGGACAGTACAGGCAAGCGGTCAGAGCTTGGCTGTTCGATTGAGGCTGTGCGGACGGCGCAGACGTCGACGGACGGATGGGTGCTCTCGTGCGCGCCGTAGCCGGCGGAGCGGTTCAGGACAAGCGACAGGACAATCAGCGGTACAGCAAGCAGGATGCACTCGATGGTCATGGGGGCGAAGTCGCGGATGTAGATCCGCCAGCCGCTGCCCGAGGTGATCTGCAGTGTCAGAAGTATGCAGACTACGGCCAAGGGAGTGGCGATCCATACAAATCGCGATGAGAAGCCGACGTACTCGAGCGTATTACGAAGCCAGATGAAAGAGACTACGCGCAGGCGACTGTGGGCGATGGAGGCATTGAGCACATCGGGGCTGATCAGCAGCGTGCCGATCTCGTAAATGATGATAAAAACAAGCAGGTAGGCAATGGCGTAGACCGGTCGTGACGTGCGGTCCAGGTACGAACCGGGTACGAAGTTTACGAGTTGACCCGTACTGGCTTTGCGTTTATTCTTTTTTGTGCCGGCCATGGCAGAGTAATTAACGCAGGTGCGCCGAAATGTAAAGCAAAAACGCACGGATGAGTGCATTGCAGGTTAAGTATATGTTGTCTGACACCTTGATGAAGATACACGATCTGTTATACGCCCGTTATGGGCCGCAGTACTGGTGGCCTGGCGAGAGCCGTTTTGAAATTATCGTCGGCGCGATTCTGACACAGAACACAAACTGGCAGAACGTTGAGAAGGCGATTGGTAATCTTAAGGCGGCCGGCATGCTGGAAGAACGCAAACTCGCCGAGGCGGAGCTTGAAGTCCTAAGTGCGCTGATTCGGCCGGCGGGTTATTATAATGTCAAGGCTGCCCGGCTGAAGAACTTCATGAAGTGGCTGTTCGACGAGCCGTATTGCGGCGATCTTGCTGCCGTCAAGCTGACGCCGACGGAGGGTCTTCGCGAGTCGCTGCTGGGCGTTAAGGGAATCGGGCGGGAGACCGCCGATTCGATTCTGCTGTATGCCTTCGGGCGGAGCGTGTTTGTGGTGGATGCTTATACCTGCCGTGTGATGGGGCGGCATGGGTTGATCGACCGGGAGGCGGATTATGAGCAGGTACGAGAGATCTTCGAAGACAACCTGCCGGCGGATGCGGTCATGTTCAACGAATACCATGCATTGCTGGTCCGCGTCGGCAAAGAGCATTGCCGTCCGACGGCGCGGTGTGCGGGGTGCCCGTTGGAGGATATGCCGCACGAGCCGACCTGGCCGGCGTGGTAGCAAGAACGATCATCGCCACCAGGCACGGTCAATAGACGAGGCGTTTCTTGAGACGCTTGACCGCGAGCGTACCGAGGACGGCTGTGAAAACGGCGATATATGCGAGGTCGGCGATGTGGCGGGGCTGATATTCATTAAGAATGACGGCGCGAACGAGCTGGACGGAGTGGGTGAGGGGCACGAGTTCTGCGAACGGTTGGACGGCGAGGGGAAGTTCGCTGGTGGGGAAGACTATGCCGCTGAAGAAGAACATGGGCGAAAGCAGGCCTGTCATGTAGAAGTTGAAGTGGTTGATGGTCTTGACGAACGAAGTGATATAGAGGGACAGACAGGCGAACATGATTCCCGTGAGGAAGCCGACGGCTGGGGCAAACAGGGCGTACGGCAGCTCGACTATGCCGAACAGCAGGAGGATGCAGATCACCGAGAAAGAGAAGAACAGGCCCTTGGTGCCCGCCCAGATAATCTCCCCTACTATTAGGTTTTCGGCGGTGAGAGGGGCGGCGAGCATGCCGTCGTAGACTTTTTCGAACTCAAGGCGGATAAAAGTGCCGTAGGAGCATTCAAAGGCTGAGGTCCACATGGCTGCGGTTACGGGCAGTCCTGTACCGAGGAATACGAGGTAAGGCAGGCCGTCCATTGTTTCGATGAAGCGGCCAAGACCAAGGCCTATGCCGACCAGGAAGATCAGGGGCTCCAGGAATGGGGGCAGGCCATTGCTGAGGAGGTGGCGGGTGTAGACTCGCATGTGGCGAAACCAGACGCTGTAGAGGCGGCGCCAAAGCGGCGGGTATGCGGCCTTTCTACTGGATTTCATTGAGGAGCCTCCCGGTGGCCTTGAGGAATACGTCTTCGAGGTTGGCAGGTCGGATGGTGTGGTAACCCTGGGCCATTGCGTCGGCGACGGCGCGCAGGCTCTCGACGTCGTCGGAGAAGAGCAGGGCGGTCTGGTGTGAGTGATCGATGCGTACGCCGGGCGGCATATCCCCATCCACCATTGACTCCAGTGCGGCGCCATCGACCTCAAGAACGAAGGCCTCGATGTTCTGCCGGAGCAGTTCCGGCGGAGAGCCCTGAAGGATGGCGGCGCCCTTGTCCATGATTATGAGGTCGTCGCACATTGCAAAGGCTTCGTCCATGTAGTGGGTTGTCAGAAGAATGGTCGTCCCCTGGCGTTTGAGGAGGCGTAGTTTGTCCCATATCACATGGCGGACCTGCGGGTCGAGGCCGGTTGTGGGCTCGTCGAGGATCAGGAGTCGCGGGTTGTTGAGCAGCGCTCGGGCAATGACGAGCCGGCGTTTCATTCCTCCGGACAGTTCACGAATCAGAGCGCCGCGCCGCTCGGAAAGCTCCATGAAATCCAGCAGCGATTCGATGCGCTGGAGTGCCTCTGTGCGGGGGATGTTGTAGAAGCGGGCGTATATCATCAGATTGCCGATCACGTTCAGCTCTTCGTCGAGACTGTCCTCCTGGGGTACGACGCCTGCCAGATTCTTAATATCGAGTTCCTCGGTGCGCGGGTCGAAGCCGAAGACGCGCATGGCGCCGCCGCAGTCGCGGTCGCGCGGGCTGCGGGCGTAGATCATCTTCATCATTGTGGTCTTGCCGGCACCGTTGGGGCCCAGCAGGCCGAAACATGTGCCCTCCCGGACGGTGAAGGTGAGATCGCGGACGGCGCGAACTGCGCCGAACGTCTTGCTGATATTCTCAACCCTTATTACGGATGCGTTCATTGCGTGATTCGTTCCCCCCCCGCGCCCTGCCGGCGACGTCCCTGCAGTTACAAACTCGTGCTGAGATTCTTGATGAGACCCATAAGCAGTTTGGGCGGTATGTTGGCCAGTTCCGGCTCCGGGCGTTCGGTTCGTGTCATGCGTCTGAGTATATCCTTGGCGCCATCAGCGTGCGGCCGGATCTTTGAGGCGATTTTCTCGGCCTGCTCGAGTTGGCCGTCCGCCATCATGCGCAGATAGATCACGATCGAGCGTATCAATTCTCGCTCACCCATAACCTCGGCGCCGCCATCGGCGCCATCTTCGGCGGCAGGCCTCTCATGCAGGATATTTTGCGTGATGTTATATGTTTCCCGCATCATGTTGCTGTAGCGGCTTTCTTCGTTTTCATCGATGGGGGCGAGCTTGAGTTCGGGCTCGTTTTCGTCGCGCGGAGCGGGGATATAGCAGCGGTGACGGCAATGAGGGCAGTTGCCGTATTTGCCCCCCGCATCATCCGGGGCTTTGACCTTCTTCTTACAGCTTTCGCAATGAAACGTAATGCTCATGTTCGTGCCCTCTCATTGTTCGCGGTTCTCTTTGGAACTGCGCGATGTTGACTCGGCCGTAACTTCCGTCGTGATGCCTCCTCGCGGTGTGAAGCGAGCCGTGATCTTCATCCGTCGCGGGCGGCACGCCTCGGTCAGGTCATCCAGGATATCGTTTGTCAGCCGCTCATAGAAGATACCCTTATTACGGTAACTTTGCATGTAGAATTTAAGACTCTTCAGCTCTATGCAGAGTTTATCGGGACAATACTCGATGACAATTTCGCCGAAATCAGGCTGGCCCGTCTTCGGGCAGACGCTGGTGAACTCCGGACACCGGATTGTGATGTTGTATTCCCGCTGCGGACGCGGGTTTTCGAAGAGCTCGAATTCGTATTTATCCGACACGTGTTTACCTTTGCGAAAAAAATGCTATACTGCTTCCATCATAAGGTGTCACGTGCATTTTGCAAGGGGTTCGTGGATGGCATATGGAAAGCGGGCGGTGGTGCTGCTCAGCGGGGGGTTGGATTCGGCAACCACGCTGGCGATGGCCCGCGACGCGGGGTTCGCGTGCTTTGCGCTGTCGTTTCGGTATGGGCAGCGGCATGGGGTGGAGATTGCGGCGGCGGGGCGCGTGGCGCGGGCGCTGGGGGCGGAGGAGCACCGGGTTGTGGATGTGGATTTGCGGCAGTTTGGGGGGTCGGCCTTGACGGATCCGGGGATTGCGGTGCCGAAGGATCGGGGGGAGATTGGGGCGGAAGGGCCGATACCCGTCACGTATGTGCCGGCGCGGAACCTGGTGTTCTTAAGCTATGCGGTGGCATGGGGGGAAGTGTTGAGTGCGTTTGATATCTTTATCGGTGTGAATGCCACGGATTACAGCGGGTATCCGGATTGTCGGCCGGAGTTCATTGAGGCGTTTGAAAGGACGGCCAACCTTGCCACTGCCGCCGGCACCGAGGGCAAGGGCACGTTTACGATCCACACACCGATCATCGAAATGACCAAGGCACAGATCATCCGCCAGGGAACCCGTCTGGGCGTCGACTACGGCCTGACCCACAGTTGCTACGACCCGGACGAACAAGGCCGACCCTGCGGCCGGTGCGATTCATGCAGACTGAGGCGCAAGGGATTCGCAGAGGCAAGCCTGACGGACCCGTTGGAATATCAGAATGATCATTAATGAGATTTTCTATTCACTGCAGGGAGAGGGGCGACTGGCTGGCGTGCCGAGCGTGTTTGTGCGACTGGCAGGGTGTCCTCTGCGCTGCCGATGGTGCGATACGAAATATGCATGGTCGGCGCAGGCGGGGCGGCAGTACAGCAACGAGGAGCTCGGCGCCTCGATCGTTCCGTGGCCGACGCCATACGTGGTGATCACCGGCGGGGAGCCGATGGTGGTGGAGGGTCTGGCGGAGTTAACGCGGATACTGGCCGAGGCGCGGAGGCACGTGACGATCGAGACGAGCGGGATTGCGTTTGTGGAGGGTTTAGCGTGCGACCTTATGAGCATCAGTCCGAAGCTGTCGAATTCGACGCCGGCGGAGGCGGGTGCGGCGGCGGAGCATGAGGCGCGGCGGCTGAAAATGGAGGTGCTGCAGCAGTTGATCGAGGCGTACGAATACCAGTTGAAGTTTGTGGTGGACAATCCGGCAGACCTCGATGAGATCGCCGCATGTCTGGAGCAGCTCAGGGATGTCCACCCACACAAGGTGTATTTGATGCCGCAGGCGCAGACGCGGGCGGAACTGGTGGAGAAATCGAGGATGCTGGCGGAGTATTGCCTGCAGACGGGCTTTGCGATGTCGCAGCGATTGCAGGTGATGCTGTGGGAAGGCCAGCGGGGTAAATAGTGACAGTCTAATCGGAGGACTCATGGTTAAGGCAACTTTGAAGAATGGATCTGTTATGCTGCTGTTGGCTTGCCTGTCGGGGTTCGGATGGGCGGCGGACGTACGGAACTTTGACGTGGTTATCGTCGGCGGCACGCCGGGAGGAATCATGACGGCGGTGGCGGTCGGGCGCGCGGGGCGGACGGCAGTGCTGCTGGATCGGAATGTACATATAGGCGGGCTGCCGGCCAACGGCTTGGGGGCGACGGACATACATACGCGCGGGGCGACCGGCGGGCTGTTTACCGAATTCGTCGGGCGGATTCGCAGGCATTACGCCGAAACGTATGGGGAGGGGTCGCAGCAGGTGAAGGATTGCAGCGACGGCTACCACTTCGAACCTTCGGTGGCCGAGATGGTGTTCGAGCGGATGTTGGCTGAGGTGGCGGAGAAAGTTGTCGTTTTACGGCGGCGGCAGTTTGATGCATTGCCGGAAAACGTTACACTGGCCAGGGGGCGTATCATGGAGATAGCCGTCACCGATCGCGGCAGCGGCAAGGTCGAGCGCTACAGGGGCAAGGTATTCGTGGACGCAACTTATGAGGGCGATCTTGCGGCGGCGGCCGGGTGTGAATACCGCGTGGGGCGCGAGGCGCAGTCGGAATTCGACGAGCCGATGGCCGGGCGGCTCTACAAGGCGTGGGCGGGAGCCGTCGGCGCCGGTTCGACGGGACTGGCGGACAATGCGGTGCAGGCATACAACTTTCGCCTGTGCCTGACTAAGGACAAGGGCAACATGACGCACATCACCAAGCCCGCCAATTACAATCAGCAGGAGTTCGTCTCCCTGATCGATGACGTTAAGTACAATCGCGGCACTCACGAGTCGGGTTCGCTGGATGGTATTCGAACTACCAACCGGCTGGTGAATACCGTCAAGCTTCCCAACGGCAAGACGGACGCAAACAATCAGCACTGGGCGTTTATTTCGACGGACCTTCCCGAGGAGAACTGGCCTTGGCCGACGGCGGGGTGGGACTGGCGCGACAGGTTTGCCGAGCGTCTTCGGGACTACACGCTGGGGCTGTGGTGGTTTTCGCAGCATGACGAGCAACTGCCGGAGGCTTTTCGTGCAGAACAGCTTGGATGGGGGTTGGCGGCGGATGAATACATCGACAACGGCAACTTCCCGCGGCAGGTATATGTGCGCGAAGGGCGGCGGATCATCGGAGAGTATTTCTTCACCGCGCATGATGCGCTGAGTAGACGCGCATCGCCGGAGCACGCCGCGAGCATCACGGCAAGCCATTATGCACTGGACTCACACGCGGTGCGCAAGCGGGAGCCGGGCCGCCTGCACCTGGACGGCTTCTTCAGCTATCGCACTGTGCCGTACTCGGTGCCTTACGGCGTGATAGTGCCGAAGAAGGTCGACGGGCTGCTCATACCGGTTCCGGTGTCGGGGACGCATATCGGCTTCAGTACGCTTCGCATGGAGCCGTGCTGGATGGCGCTTGGTCAGGCGGCGGGCGTGGCGGCATGTGTGGCCATAGAAAGCGGCACGGCCGTTCGCGACGTCGACATCGTTGAGGTCCAGAGGCGCTTGCTAAGGCAGGGGGCGGTGCTTATGTATTTTCAGGATGCAAAGCCGGGCGATGCGCATTACGAATCGCTTCAGATGATGGCTTTGCGGGGCTTCTACACATCGGATGAGTGGCAGGCGAAGCTGGACGAGCCCGTTACCGCGGACCTGGGTGCACGATGGACGAAGGCCGCCGGTGCAGATGCAGATTGGACGCCGGGCAAGACCACGCGCGGCCAACTGCTGGATCTGCTGTATGAGAAGACTGTACGCGTCGGCGATGCAGCAGCCAGGTGACCATCACGTGCAGTGGTTGCTGCAACCTCAAAACGCCGAGGCGCAGGCGTTGTATGGGCAGACCCTGATGCACTTGAGACATTCGATGCATTCGGCCTCGTTGTAGACGACCTCGCGCGTCGCGTCGTCTTTTATATGCAGGGCGCCGGTGGGGCAGTGGGCTACACAGGCGCTGCAGTGGGTGCAGCGATGGTCGTCACGAATGACGCCGCGGCCCGTGGTGTTGATGGTTACGTTGAAGGTCTTGACGAATGCCATTGCGCGTGCGATGTCTTCTTCAGTTCCGGTCACGTCGAGAACGAGATAGCCTTCTTCTTCGGGGGTCACTTTGGCGCGGTAGACGTTGACGATCAGGTTATAGTCCTTGACGAGATGATAAATGATGGGCTTTTCGCACTCGCAGCGTGGAAAGAAGAGCATCAGCTTCTGGGTCACCGTCGAGTTCATTTGGGCTCCTCTCTCTTGACGAGGCGTTTCATTGCGATATCTTTGGGCAGGTATGCGATCGGTTGCGCAAGCAGGAAATCGCCGCGGCGGATTTCATCGGCGAGGAGGTTGGCAATCTCGATAGCCTTGTGATAGGAAGACAGGGAGCCAACTGCGATCTTCTTGCCTTCGATTTCTATTTCGCCCGTTCGCAACTGTGCATAGGAAACACGTGTAATTATCCTGCCTGTGTTCTGGGGGTAGTCGTGTCCGTAGTCCACCACCGGTGCAAAGATGTCGCGGTCGCGGACACAGGTGCGCTTGAGAACTGTTTCGTTGAGGATAGGGACCGGGACGCCGATGCCCAGCGCCAGTGAGACTCCATAACCCCGGAGGCTGACGCCGCGGACGAACTCTGGGTTCATCTGCTTCATGTCGCCGGTAATGGCAAGGGTGCCAGCGCCGCCCATCGGGACGCCGTCGGGGGTTCGCTCTTCTGCGCCGGCGTGCTGAGTGCCTTCGGAGTAGACGTGGCCGTGAGCCCCGGCAAGCCACACTCGGGTGCCGACGCCGATGGTTTCGTAGAAGGGGTCATTCAGCAGCGGCGAGAGCTGCCCCGCCGAGCAGTAGTTGGCGTTCTTGCGGCTCGGTTCGAGCGTGCCCATGTAGGTGTAGATCGCCCTGTCGGAGTCGTTGACGGCGACGTTGTAGTTCTGATAGCAGTTGCGGGGGTTTACCATAATTGCCTGGTTGAGGTCGTTGATCGTAAACCAGGTGCGGATCTCGCGGAGCGGGTAGCAGTCTGTGCCGTAGGACAGTGCGAAGAGCTGGAGGCTCTTGCCTGCGACGAGGTCTTCGATGACGTGGCCGCCTCCGTAGCGGAACTCACCCGGGTGGTACATGTTGGCCGGATCGGCATGGCGGAGCTGAGTGGCGCCGAGATAGACGTCGACCGCGGCAATACCGGTGTATACGAGGACGTCCTGGACCCAGGCCTCGGACATGCGGATCTTCGGCTTAGAGTGGCCGAAATTCAGAAAGCAGCCCGATGAGCACATCGGACCGAACGTGGCGGTTGTGACGACGTCAACTTCCTCGGCGGCCGCGGTGAGGCCTTTCTTGTCGACGTAGTCCATAATCTCATCGGCGGTCAGCACGACGGCCTTACCGGAGGCGATACGGTCGTTGATCTGTTCGTATGTCTTCATATCATTCCGTTCAAGAGACCTGAAAAAACGGTGCAGCGGTCAATTTGCGGCAAGCCATAATACCAGCGCGGCGGGCGAATGCAAGGGCCAAGCCCGAGCAATCCGAACGCCCGGTTTTTGCCTTTACTTCGGTCCTGCCGGCGGCTAAAATGACGGCTCAACGGATTCTTGTGAGTGTAACTATGGGTCAAATAAAGATTTACGATACGACGCTCCGCGACGGAATGCAGGCCGAAGGTGTGAGCTTCTCGTTGGCGGACAAGCTGATGATCGCCCGGCGTCTGGATGATTTCGGGATCGACTATATCGAAGGCGGCTATGCGGCTGCCAATGAAAAAGAGATGCATTTCTTCGAGGAGATCGCCCGCGCTCCATTGGCTCATGCGCGCGTGGTGGCCTTCGGCAGCACACGGCGGGCCGATACGACTGTGGAAGACGACGTGTCGCTGGGCGCGATTCTTGCCTGCAACACACCAACGGCGACGATTGTAGGCAAGACCTGGGATTTGCACGTGCGGGAGGTACTGCGGTGTTCGCTTGAGGACAACGTTCTGCTGTGCGCCGAATCGGTCTCCTACCTCAAGAGCAAGGGCAAAGAAGTGATCTTTGACGCCGAGCATTTTTTCGACGGCTTCAAGGCCAACCGCGAATACGCAATGAAGGTTGTGGAGGCTGCCGCAAACGCCGGCACGGATGTTATCGTCCTGTGCGAGACCAACGGGGGTTGTCTGCCAAACGAGGTCTACGACATCACACGTTATGTGTGCGGGCATCTCAGCGGTGTTGCTGTGGGGATACATACGCACAACGACTGTGACTGCGCGGTGGCGTCGTCACTTTCGGCGGTCGCCGCGGGCGCCTCCCACGTGCAGGGCACGGTAAACGGCATGGGCGAGCGCACCGGAAATGCAAACCTCTGCACTATAATACCGAATCTGGCGCTGAAGATGCATTGCGACGTGTTGCATCCCGAAAAGGTGCGGTTGCTGACGGATCTTTCGCGTTTTGTGTTCGAGGTGGCCAACCTCGCCCCCGTGATGAACATGCCGTACGTCGGAGACAGCGCGTTCGCTCACAAGGCGGGGCTGCACATCGATGCGCTGCGAAAGAACAAACAGACGTATGAGCACGTCGAGCCGGCGGAGGTAGGCAACCACCGGAGGTTCCTTATATCGGAGCTTTCCGGTGCTTCGAACATTATGGCGAAACTCGAAAACAAGCAAATCGTCCAGGACAAGGCGCTTGCCCGCAAGATATTGAAGATCGTGCAGGAGATGGAGAACGAGGGCTACCAGTTCGAAGCCGCCGAGGCGAGCTTCGATATTCTTGTCAAGAAGGCGATGGACACGTTCCGCCCCAGCTTCGAGTTAAAAAAATATCACGTCAACGTCGAGCGGGAAACAACCGGCCAGTTGATCACTGAAGCGATGGTCAAACTCGCCGTCGACGGCGAGATCGAACACGTGGTGAGCGAGGGGGATGGCCCGGTCAACGCGCTCGACGCGGCTCTTAGAAAGTCGCTGGAGCGGTTCTATCCGAGCCTGCGCGATATGCACCTGATCGATTACAAGGTCCGCGTTGTCAACGCTCGTGCCGGCACCGCCGCACGTGTCCGGGTCGTAATCGAATCACGCGATCGCGAGGATATGTGGGGCACCGTGGGCGTCTCGGAGAATATAATCGACGCCAGTTGGAGGGCGCTCGTCGACAGCGTCGAATACAAACTGCACAAAGATGCCGCCAAAGGCGACGATCTGCCCCGTGACGAAACGTTGGCCTAAGTTCGCGCTTATCTTTATACAGGACTGAACAATGAGACAAGACAATTATTCAACTCGTCGCAGCTTCTTGAAGCGTTTGGGCCTGGCCGCCGGCGCACTGGCCGCGGGCCCGATCGGGTCGTTGGCGGGTGCGATGAATCCGCGCAAGCTCAATTTTGTTTTCATCCTTGTTGATGACCTGGGCTGGACCGATCTGAGCTGTTACGGCAGTAACTTCTACGAAACGCCCAATGTCGACCGCCTCGCCGCCGAAGGCATGCGCTTCACCAACGCTTACGCCGCGTGTCCGGTCTGTTCGCCCACACGCGCAAGCATCATGACCGGCAAATACCCCGCGCGCCTGGATACAACTGACTGGTTCGGAGCGCCTCAGCCGGGCACCGTAGCGAATCACTGGACCAAGGACAAACCACTCCTGCCCGCGCCCTATGTCAGCCATCTGCCGCTCGAAGAAGTCACCCTCGCCGAGGCGCTCAAGGAAGCAGGCTATGGAACCTTCTTTGCCGGCAAGTGGCACCTCGGTCCCAACACCGACTACTGGCCCGAAAAGCAGGGTTTCGACGTCAACATGGGGGGCCATGATCGCGGCGGACCCTACGGCGGCAAGAAATACTTCTCTCCCTACGGCAACCCCAATCTCACCGACGGCCCCGACGGCGAACACCTGCCCGACCGTCTGGCGACCGAGACATGCCGCTTCATCGACGCCAACAAGGACAAGCCTTTTCTGGCCTACATGTCGTTCTACAGCGTACACACGCCGCTGATGTCCCGCGAGGACCTGAAGCGCAAGTACGAGCACAAGGCAAAAACTATCGTTCATGACGGCCCTCGCTTCATACCCGAAGGCCAGCGCGAGGCCAGACAGGTCCAGGACCACGCTGTCTACGCGGGCATGGTCGAGGCGATGGACCTGGCTGTCGGCAAAGTCCTCGCGCAGCTCGACAAGTCCGGCCTTGCCGACAACACCGCCGTCATTTTCATGTCAGACAACGGCGGCCTCTCCACCTCTGAAGGTTCCCCCACCTCCAATGTCCCGCTGCGCGCCGGCAAGGGCTGGCTCTACGAAGGCGGTATACGCGAGCCTATGATTGTCAGGTGGCCGGGCGTCGTAAAAGCCGGCGCCGTTTCCGACGCGATCGTGACCAGCACCGACTTCTACCCGACAATGCTCGACATGGCCGGCCTGCCGCCTAAACCCAATCAGCATGTCGACGGCCGCAGCTTCGTATCTGCGCTCAAACAGCAGCACCCCTTCGACCGCGGCCCGATCTTCTGGCATTACCCCCATTACGGCAACCAAGGCTCAACCCCCGGCGCCGCAGTCCGATACGGCGACTACAAGCTCATCGAATTCTACGAAGACAACCGGTGCGAACTCTATAACCTTAAGAGTGACATCTCCGAGAAAGACAATCTTGTCTTGAAAATGCCCGAAAAGGCAAATCAGCTCCACAAGATGCTCCGTGCATGGCAACTACAGGTAGAAGCAAAAATGCCCACCCAAAATCCGAACTACAGAGGTGGTCTGGCGCAAGCCGCTCGTTAAATGAAGCCCGAGGCGTCGTTTCTAACGATCAGCGTAACCCACAACCGGACTTTTCTGCCATATTTCAATTGGACAGATTTGGGCCATTGACGGCCGCGGAGCGGCGCACTATGATACTGCCTGCCCGGCGCGTGGACTGGCGTATGGGCTGGACGAGTTGGTTGCGCTGGATCTTAGTTTGCACGACAATTTTGTATATGTCGATACGGACCCGAAATTAGCTTCGCTTATCGAGCGGATAGCGATTGGGGAGCGCCTGGCCATAGACGTGGAGGCCGACAGCTTTCATCACTACTACGAGAAGGTCTGTCTGATCCAGGTGGCGGTCAATGGCGACGTGTATCTGGTGGATCCGCTTGCCGGATTCGATCTTTCGCATTTCACTAACCTCCTGAGCAGCAACGTCCTGATATTCCACGACGGCGGTTATGACCTGCGGATGCTTCGCCAGTCATTGGATTTTCAGCCGCGGCAGGCGGTCTTTGATACCATGTTGGCTGCCCAGTTGCTGGGCTATCGCGAGTTCGGGCTTTCGGCCTTGCTCAAGCGGTTCTTCGACGTAGACATGGCCAAGACACATCAGAAGGCCAACTGGTCCCGCCGCCCGCTAGACAAAAAGCTCCTCAGTTACGCCGGCGACGACGTCCGATACCTGCACAGGCTGGCAGATGCGCTGGAAGCGGAATTAACCGGCATGGGTCGGCTGTCGTGGCACGAAGAAACCTGCAAGGCGATGGTGCGGGCGGCACAGGCTGAGAAGGCGGCGCCGAATGACGATCGCCAATGGCGGATCAAGGGTACTCGCCTTCTGAATCGGCGGCAACTCGCTTTTGTCAGGCGGCTCTGGTGTTGGCGGCAGAGCGAGGCGCAGGCGGCCGACCTTCCTCCCTTTAAGATCATCGGAAATGTGCAGCTTTTGGAGTTTGCGCTCTGGGCCGAGAAGCATTCAGGCGTGCCGTTGAAGAGAGGCCCGCGGCTGCCGCGTCATTTCGTCGGGGATCGAATTGCGCGGCTGCAGACGGCGATCGCCGAGGCGGCAGTGCTTCCGCAGACAGAATGGCCCGAGGTCTTGAAGCCCTCGCTGAACCACGCGCCCAGTGCAGAGTTTCGCGGGACAGTCGAAACCCTCAAGGACGAGTGCCGCCTGAAGGCCGATGAACTCGGCATAGAGCCTTTTGTTCTGGCGCCGCGGGCGATGCTCGCGTGTATTGCCCAACACAAACCCGGCGATGTCAAACAACTCATTGACAAAACCGGAGCCATGCCTTGGCAGGCGAACCTGCTGACGCCTATAGTGCGCCGCGTCCTGAGTCCTTGAGTCCGCCGTTTCTTCGTCTGGGCTGTACCGTTTGTTTAGATTTCTTTTCCTGAGCTGCGCTCGTCTTCAGATGGCGATTGACGAGTATCACGCACGAACATGGACCTGGCCGTGAAGGCTAACTGCCTGCAGACACTTCTGCAGACCCGCGCCAGCGTGAATTCCAGCGGTGTCTGCTGTGCAAATTGAAAGTCGTTGCACCGGCTTCCGCGATAATCGTCGCCAACGACTTTGATACGAGCCGTGTCAGAGCAGCCGAAATCTAAATCGCGGGCAGTACGGATTATCGGCAACTGTTCGGGCGGCAGATTGATAATGTCGCAGCAGATCATCTCGCAGGCAACAGGGTCTGCACCGCCGATCAGATAGCCCAAAGGCCTTGCATGACCGTTGATGGGACCTTGACCCTGCATGGCCACGACACCGTCGATTATCGAGTAAGCGGGCGCAACGAGTTTGTATATCTCGATGATCATCGTGCAAAAATCTTTGACAGACCTGCCGCGGGCCCAGTGCCAGAAGGCCTTGTGTTTGCCGCAAACGCATCCGAACATGTTCTTCACCGCGAAGCTGGCGCCTAACTGCTGGTGGGCCTTGAACTTCGGAAGGTTGATGATCTTGTCGGCCTCCATTGCTACGCGACTGATACTCACCAGGGAGCCGTCTATGCGGATTCGTCTCGGGCGGTCGAGCTGCCTGACGGGTATGCCGAGCCTGCGCAACGGTTCATCCAGTTCCAGCGATCTCAGGCAGGCGCCTATACCGCCCCATGCCGGTGAGTCGCCGATGAAAGGTTTCGCGCCGAAATCCTTGAGAATCGCCGCGACCGCCACAATGACGGCAGGGTCGGTCTGAGCGGCCGAGGCTCGGGGACGCGGCACAATGAAGTTGGGTTTGACAAGCACGTTATCGCCGCGGGCGACAAATCTCTTGAGACCTCCGGCAAGGTCGAACTGCCGGGCCACCGCTTCGGCAACCTTGTCGGGACGATAATCGGTGAGCCTCGTAACGATCACCGAGACGTCGCGACGTGTTTGCGCGGCGCCTGCGTTCAATCCTCGATCCTCGCACACAGTATTACGAACAAACGCATGGTGTTGGGACGTTCGGCCGGGTAGAACAGAAGCCGATTGAGCGTAAGAGGCGCTATTGCACTGCCGTCGGGACCCGTCGGTTCGCCTGCTGAACCCAGGAGTATGTAATCACCGGGACTCATGCGAAGCGAGAAGCCGCTGTCGGAAAAAGGGGCAAAGTCGCGAACGTGTGCAAGGTGCGTAAGGAAGCTCTGTGTGCCGATCTTGTACGCGGGCATAATCTCGACCTGGGCCACTCCGCGAATGGTCTGCATCGGGCGTGCCTTAAGCATCCACGTGAACCGACCAACCGCGAACGTATCCCGTTTCACCCGCCCGTCGCCCCCGATCCACGCCACGTCCTGTGTGCTGCTGAGCATACTCGTGGATATATCGTCGCCGGCTGCCTCATAGACGACCACGTTGCGAGTTGCCGTCTTGCGGGCAATGAGTTTGTCCAGTTCAGCCGACAGTGCAGGCCATTCCTGCTGTGTGCCGAAACCCGCAAGAAAGCCATTGGCGTCGAACGCATCCCGGTCGGCGAACTGAATCTGCCGTTTGCTCATATTTCTGAATACTGAGCCCAGATGATCGAGTTGGTCGGCGGGTAAATCAAACGTGAACATCCTGAAAAATATCTGCGGAGGCACCGCTTCCCCAGACCCTGCGGCAAGATCGCCCAGTTTGATGCCTTCAATGGGCACCTGGTCCGCACCATGCGGGGGGTCCTGGCAGCCGCCCGGACCAATAGCGCATAAGAGCAGAACGAAAAAGCAGATGCGGTTCATGGACTACATGATAATCAAACATTAACCCCCCGTCAATCCCCTTGCTGTACAAGGATTGCACTTGAAGATACGCCGGTGTTTGAGGTCAAACGCGCAGTTTGGGCGACTGGCAGAACTCCAAAGCCACTCTTCGCGAAAACGTCGGCCTGCTCTCAACGTCAATATTCGCCCTTACAACCCTTGCGTAGGTGTCGAATCGGCCGCCAAGGTCCAGCAGACCCTCGGTTGGCGGGACCGACATTTCCACGCTCAGCAGTTCGCCTTCGTTCAACTGAGCGCTGTTGACTTCCAGCAACATGCCGCTTGGGCTTACGTTCACCGTGCTGCCTGTACAAATGCCCGCGCCTTGACCTACCCTTTGACATACAACGTCGAGTTTGAGCGGCAAACGCGGGTGGGTGCGCCTGTTCTTCTCCTCTATCATAAGCTTCCCTGCCCATCTAAAAACAATAGATACACTCTCCAACCACGACCTGCTGCAAAGACAGCAAAGTCTGTACCACAAACGCCAACTCAAAAACAAACCATTTAATCATTTGTAAATGGCTTCTTGCAAACAGCTTATGACACTCCTGTGCAGGCGTATGTCTACCCCTATACCGAATCTTCGGCTGGAAGAGGCAAAAATGTTTAATAATATCAACATCGAAAGCTATCCCAGCCCCTCGAGCCCGTCAGATTGTCCGTACAGCCAAGTTATGCACATGAACGAGTTCTGGTTAATCGCCTTTGGAGCAACATCTTATCCGCGATTACAGTGCAGGAGTCCACATTCGAAACAGTCAACCTGCATGTTTCTTTTTTGCAACGTGCATATTGACATTTGGGCCTGAATGTGGTCTAATTGCCTCAATGTCAGGAGAAGTTGAACCAAAAAACGAGTTAAGTTCCAATGCAAACAATCGGGATGGTATTAGTGCCTGTTTTTTTGGGGGACTTGCCGAGTCGATTATCTCTTCGCTTCCTGTCGGCATAATTGTATACGACCGCGATCTGCGAGTCTGCGGGGCTAATGCAGAAGCTCGCAGGGTGATTGTTCTCGACGACCGTGTAGATTCGTCACTGGCGACTGGAACCGATGAACGCCTTTGGGGCGACTGGCGAGAGTTTCTGCTTGCTGCAATTGTCGGTGGAAAGCGTGGCGAATTCAATCGTGTCAAATACCTGTCCGGCGGCAGGCAGCGCCTGCTGCACATTGTGTGCATACCCGTCAAGGACCAAGGGGACTCGGTTGCAGGCGGCGCGGTCGTAATCGAGGATGTAACGGAGAAAGCTGAAACTGAGCATCAGTTAGCTCACGCCGAGCGGCTGGCCGCGATCGGCAAGGTCGCGGGGCGCGTTGCCCACGAACTGAACAACCCGATGGACGGCATACTTCGGTACATCAACCTGGCGTCAAGGATCATCGAGCAGGGCAATTACGATAAGGCCAGGGAGTATCTTCAGCACAGCCGCGACGGCCTGATGCGGATGATGCAGATACTGGGCGAACTTCTGGAATTTTCGCGGGTCACATATTCGGCGTTCGACTACGCTACGGTAGACAAGATCGCGGCCGATGCCGTCAGATCGCTGGAGTCCAGGGCCGAGGGGGTGAACATTCGCATCATTCGCGATTGTCCGCACACGATCGGACCGATAAAGGTCATGAGCCTTTTTCAGGTCTTCTGCAATCTCATCAAGAACGCCATCGACGCGATGGAGGGGCACGGCGAACTGATAATCACGATAAGCGGCAGCAATAACATGCTCTCAGTAGAGTTTCGAGACACGGGCTGCGGGTTTGCTCCTGAGGACACCGAACGCATTTTCGAGCCGTTCTACACCACAAAAGGCGCGGGCAAGGGCACAGGGTTGGGACTGTCAATTTGCAAGGACATTATCGAGAAATACGGAGGGCGGATCATTGCCGACAACGCACCCGAAGGAGGCGGGATCTTTACGGTGTATCTGCCCCTGACGGATGCTGTAGTAAGTAAACGAAAGTAAAGGCGGCACATGAACAAAGCCAGAATACTGGTAGTTGACGACGACAGAATAATACTTGACTCACTGTGTGAGTTCCTGAAACTGGAGGGCTACGCCGCTACCGGCGCAGGTACGATCACGCAGGCAATGACCGAGCTGCAGCGGCGCCCGTTTTCGCTGGTGGTGACGGACGTCAACATGCCCGACGGCGACGGCTTCGAACTGCTTTCGGCCATTCGGAAGAACCACCCTCAAACGGTAACAATTGTCATCACAGGCTACGGTACCATCGAAAGTGCCGTCGAGGCGATAAAGATGGGCGCCTATGACTACCTGACCAAACCTATCATCGACGACGATCTGCGGCTCAGCGTCGAGCGGGCCTTGCGACAGCAGTCGCTTATAAGCGAAAACGCCGTGCTACGGGGGCAATTGCACGACAAGTACAGTCTGGAGAACGTAATCAGCCACGACTACAAAATGTCGCGCATATTCGATCTGGTCGAGGCTGTGGCCGACAGCAAAACGACAATACTCATGACCGGACCGTCGGGAACGGGCAAGAGCATGCTGGCCCGGGCGGTGCACTACCGATCCTGGCGCAGGGACGAACCGTTTGTAGAGGTTAGTTGCGGCGCACTGCCGGAAACGCTACTTGAAAGCGAGCTTTTCGGGCACGTCAAAGGCGCCTTTACAGGTGCAGTCCGAGACAAAGAGGGCAAGTTCCTCGCCGCCGACAAGGGCACGATCTTTCTCGATGAGATCGCCAGCGCCTCGCCCGCCATGCAGGTCAAACTGCTGCGCGTCCTGCAGGACCGCCAGTTCGAAGCCGTCGGCTCCAATCGCACTATCACGGTCGATACGCGCGTCATCCTGGCCTCCAACACCGACCTTGCCGAAGAAGTCCGGGCAGGACGATTCCGCGAAGACCTGTACTACCGGATCAACGTGGTGACGGTTAATATTCCGCCGCTTGCCGAACGTGTAGGCGATGTGCCGCTATTGAGTGAGCATTTCCTCAAGCACTTCGGTTTGGCGCACGCGCGACGCAAATCCGGCATCAGCCAGGAGGCGATGGAATGCTTGCAGCAATACCCCTGGCCGGGCAATGTTCGCGAGTTGGAAAACGTTATGGAGCGCGCGGTGCTACTCAGCAAGGGGCCGGAGATCGGCATAGAAGATCTGCCGCCCGCCGTCCTCACTCAGCAGGCCGCCCGAACCCAGGGCTACGCAGGCCGAAGTCTCAAGGACGCCCTTGCCGAGCCGGAAAGAAATATCATCCGCGCGGCGCTTGAACAAAACAACTGGAATCGACAGGATACCGCCAAAGCCCTGGACATCAACCGCACCACACTGTACAAAAAAATGAAACGACATGGATTGGAAGCAGAAGCCCTTCGACTCGGCTTTTAGCACTATCGCTGCGAGTTGGGCTTCTATCGTGCCGTCTGGATTTCGATCGGCGGAGCCTCACGCTCCTGCTTCAGCATAGCCTGAAATAGATCATAGTTCTGGTTCATGAAGATGCTGCACGTGTCGTAGCTGGGGTCGAACCATGTGTCGTGCTTCGACCGGCTCGTCAGCGGCACCGTCAGCAGGTTTTTGCAGTTCTTGCAGAGCACGTCCTTGCCGGCGAATTCATCACCCACCTGATACCTTCGATGGCATTTCTCGCACTCAAACGTAATCATGGCACGCTCCCTTCGTGTTTGTCCCGCTCGACCGGGTGCGTCAAGGCCGCAAGCGAGGCGTTTTCCCCTTGATTTCCATTATATCAGACGTATGGAAAACGCGTTTATTACAGAAAACCCGTAGATTCGCGGAAATTCTGCTTGCCTGTTTTGACTATTCAGGCCTTTCCCAGATTGACAACCGATGCCCTTCATCAAAGACGTGCATTGGGCGCCGACAGGTGCTACAGGCTGATAACGCCTTGGCTTTTCAGATAGTTCCTGATTGCTTTCTTGGCGCGTGAAAATGTGGTACGAGCCGCCAGGTCCGTGCAGCCTATGTGCGTACCAATCTGCTCGTATGTCATGTTCTCGTAGCATCGCATGGCCAGTATCTGTCGGGGCTTCTCCTTAAGGGTGGAGATTGCGCTGCGGACCATCGCTCTTGCTTCGTGGCGGAAAACAGAGCTTTCCGGCAGACAGGAGTCATCTCTGAGGCAATCATCAAGGTTTTGCGGGTCAATTGCTGAAAAACGGGTCGCTGCGGTCCTGCCATTTTGGCGGTAGTGGTCGTTTAGCAGGTTTCCGGCAATGCGGAACAGCCACGGCCAGAAACTCTCCGGATTCTGCAGGCGCGGCAGGCCTCGCAGCATCCTCAGCATTGTTTCCTGGGTGAAATCCGCGGTGAGGTCGATGTCGAGCGTCATACGCAGGAAATGGGCCTTCAATTTGGGTTCAACAATTGCGGCGAGTCGGTCAAGGCCGGTCCTGTCGCCTTCAGCGGCATGCTGAACGAGTGTTGCGAAGTCAGTCTGGCTTTGGCACGTGATCATTTCTCTCTCCTTTCGGTTGTGCGGGCCCGGGCCGCGGCGCGCCAATTGACCCGGACGTCAAATCCGGGTATCTTGTCGGGCGTTTCGGCGCCACTGAGCTCCGTATATAATTAACACCGAAACAGGACTCATATTTACATAATTGCGGGATTTTGATTCCGAGCCGAGCCGTAAAAGAGAGGTGAAGTTTATGGAAGAGGAGCACATCCTTGTTCAGGCGATTCTGAAGAGACACAACGTGTCGGTGTCACAGCTTGCCGACAGGGTCGGTATGGCCGATTCGACTTTGTATGAGTACACGGGGGGGCGGAAGAAAAACGTGCCTTTGTGTATTTGGCGGGCACTTTATGCCCTTACGCAGGATGTGCGTATTCCGGAATTGATTGTCGGGGAGGTTGAGAGTTTTATTGTGCCGATGCCGAAGCGGGGCGTTGAAGACACTACTGAGGGGACTTTGAAGCGGCTTATTGAGAAGCGGCGTAAGGATCTGGAGTGCGAAATGGCGATTCTGGATATTCTGGCGGACGGCAAGATCGACGAAGGGGACTGGAAGGCGATAGAGCAATACCGCGATGCCCATCCTGAGGCGGTTATGTTGGATGCGCAGATCTACCATACGATTATTGAGCAATACGAAGGGTCGCTTAAGAAGAGGGCTGGAAAGAAGATGAGTTAGAGTGTGTTTGTGTGCCGGCTGCTTGATG
>Ga0334883_1001674_pt1 | contig 31267 bp, 23 predicted proteins | sample GraSluR1_MG_6_FD_207230 | JGI IMG/M metagenome (GOLD analysis project Ga0334883, IMG submission 207230) | Sludge microbial communities from methane-producing bioreactor in Wageningen University, Netherlands - Granular Sludge_09_05-R1 | ecosystem: Engineered > Bioreactor > Anaerobic >...
GGTTAGTGCAGAAGTGCGGGTGTGAAGTGCTTGCTGGTGAGGGAGATGTGAAAAAAGATGAGAGGTGCTTCCCGCGTGGTTCCTGCGGTTAGTGCAGAAGTGCGGGTGTGAAGTGCTTGCTGGTGAGGTAGATGTGAAAAAAGATGAGAGGTGGGGCCTGCGTGGGGCGTGGGTGGGTGCTTAAAAAAGAAAGTGCAGCGCGTGTTTTGCAAACAATCAATACTTAAATCCTAACCAAAACTTTTGTGTTTGAAAGTGTTACGCGCTGCACTTTTTGGGTGCTTGTATGTTGGTGCTGTTGTTTATTGGTTTGCCCTGTCGATTGTTTGTATCAGGTAGTCGACCAGGCTTTTTGTTTCCGGTTCTTTTGCTTTGCGGGATGCGCGGTTAAGCTCTTTGCGCAGGCTCAGCATGTGTTTGTAGAATATGGGTGACATGTCTTGGCTTGTGAGGTATTTGATGGATGTAAGCACATCGTATGAGGATGTTGCCCCGTCAAATGCTGCTGCATTGCCGTTGAGTGTCGCCATGATGGTGTTGCCATTTGAGGCCTCTGCATTGCCGTCAAAATTGCTGCCGAAGTTGCCGCCGAAGTTGCTTCCGAAGTTACTTCCGAAGTTGCCGTCAAAGTTGCCGTCAAATTTGCCACCAACGTTGCTTCCGAGGTTGCTTCCGAAGATGCTTCCGAAATTGCCGCCAAAACTGCCACCGAAGATGCTTCCGAAATTGCTTTCAGATGCTGCTTGGTCGGCGTCGGTGATGAATTCGTTGGGGTAGCAGCGGGCTAGCAGGTTGTGGTAGCTGTAGGGGTTGTTGTTGTCTACAAGCTGGAATGCACGGCTGTTTTTGGCTTTGGCTTTTTGCACGTAAGGGAGCGAGGAGTTGTTCACAAGCAGGTTGGTCAACTGGAATAAAGCAGCTTTTTGTGCTTTGGAAGGAGCTTCGCCTTTGCCGATGTTTTTGAGCGCGAATGCCATGTATTGGGCAACCATATCATCTACAGTGTAAGGGCCATCGTACTCATTGCTGTACTGTTGGTCGGATGTACCAACCATCTCATCTGCATTACCAACAATCTCCTCTGCATTTTCAAGAGGGCGTTTGTTTTGGGTAAAGGCAACCATTGCTATCCTTTGCAGGGGAAGTCCCATGAGGTTGTTTGCAAAGTAGGTGGAAAGGGTGGCGTTCATCCCCGACATCTTGAGTAGCTCAGGGTTGTCCAGCCAATCCAGGTCATCTGCCTGCTCCAGCATGTATGCAAGGCTCTCTTGCTGTAACTTGCGGCTTACCGGCATATAGGCAGGCACAGGGTCTCCCTCGTAACGCTGGTTGATTTCTATACCACCGATGTTCACCATTATGCTGCGGTAGTAGTCGTAGAGTTTCAGGAAGATGAAGTCCACGAAAAGTTCCCGGTAAGATTCGTCCACATTGTCCTTGTTTACCCATGACTCTGCATTCTGGCTCACATATTTCAATGTCTCAACCCCTTGGCGGGTAGCGGCAATCTTGTCGTCTCCAAGGTCTTCTGCAGAGGAGCGCGGGTCAAAGTAGGCAGCCCAGTTTTGCTGTTTGCCGTAAAGGTAACGACGGTCGGAGGCCTTATCCTCTATCTTTTTGCGTAAAACCGAAGCCTCTTCCGTCCCCTCTGGATAGGCCCTGTAGAGCCAGTCAATTGCATACAAGTCGTACACACCAAGGTTGTCGGCGGTAAGTTTCACACCTTTCTCAATATCGCCGGGGCGAGCCACATAGTTGTATTTGATCTGGTCCATGACACTGGATGTGATTCCTTCGCGGGCTGTGAATGTAGCAGAGCGTAAAGAATCCACAGGCATCCATGAAGAGGCAGCGTAATTGGCTGTAAGGCCAAGGCAGAAGCCCATTTCACGAGTTGTAGCAAGCTCCAGCGCATCACACATAAGATCGGTGGGAAGTTCATACGACCTCACTGCCGGCTCTACCTCTGCAGTCTGGTACAAACGCTCCCTTTGCAGGGTTATGGGGGCGTCGCGGAAAAAGAGTATGGATGCGCTAAGTATTTCACCTGTGCGCGGATCGCTGTTCACCTGTCTGGTGATTGTGCGGGAAGCAAGCTGGGCATACCTCACACAATTGTAAGCAATGTTTGCGGCATCAAAGAGCGAATCTTCCTTTGCAGAGGGGTAGTCGTACACCTCGATTGCATCTTTGAACCCGGCTTTTTCAAAGGCAGAGTTCCATTTGAGGATACCACGTTTCACGGCTGCCCTCCATTCCACCGGGAACAGGGTATCTACATAGAAAACGATAGGTTTTTCGGGTTTGCTAAGTTCTCCGTTGAAATAGGCCTCTTTGTCTGCAGGCTCCATGCGCCAGCGCGTTGTGAAGTAATCTTGCTCCAGTCCCTGTTTTGTGCTGTTGAACATATCGAAACTGGTTACTCCGGTGCCGATCCTGTAGTCAGCAACACGTGGTTTGAACTCATCTTTTGGCAGTTGTGCCAATGTGGTTTTAAGCTCTACCGTAAGGTATTCACTGCCACCTGACTCCATTCCAAGGAAATAGGTTTTGAAGGTATAGGTCATGTCGCTGATGATGGAGACGCTGTTTTGGTATGCCTTTACATCCTTGAGTTGGGACAGCTCTTTGCTGAAGCTGGAAACCTTTTGTATGAAACCACCAAAAGAACTTGCATTCAAAGTACCTATATATTTGTTCCCACTCAGGAAAAAGGAGGTAGCATCGAATAAAACAGCTGTGCTGTCGGGGTTCCAGGCAGCAATGGGTGCAGAGTTGATGATTGGAGGCAACGAACTCTCTTTTAAAGCCAGTTTGATTCCGGTATCGTTGTCGTTTACCAGCTGTGGTTTCCCTTTGGCCCTGATTTGCACCAATGAGTCGGTTTTGGAAAAAACCACATGCAGCGGCCTGGATGTGCGCTGCCCTGCATAGCTAAGGCCAAGGCTGCTCACATTCTCTACCACCGAGCTCATCAAGAAGCTCTCTCCCATGACCGTCACGGGAACCTCAAGGTAAAGCTTGCCCTCTATGTTGTGCAGGGTAAGGATCCCTTTGGAACTTTTGACATCTTTCTTTTTCTCAAAAAGCTTCTGGTAAGGGGTCTTTACAACCTTTGCAGAGTCTTTCTGTTCGCTCTTATCTTTCTTTGCACCTTTTTTGCCGCCTTGGGCATCTGCCTGTGCAGCTCCCGAAAACAGGAGTGCAAAGCAGAGTGCGTAAGGTGCTATATGTTTCAAATTGATTCTTTTCATATTAGGGTTAGTCAATGTTTAATGTTGAGTTGATTTTTTTGAGCAAGAGGTCGTAGTGGAGCTTGTCCTCTTCGCTCACACGTGCTCTTTTCATTGACTCAAGTACTTCTTTGGCTTTTATCACATAACGGTATTGGTCGCTCTCTGGGTTGAACAGCATGTTGAATTTTGTGGATGGAACGCCGTATCCTGCGACAGGGTTGAATTCCATTGCACGGGTTGTGTTCAGTTGTTGTGCAAAGCGGCCGGTGTGGTCTTGTTTTGCAAGTATGGATGTGATTGTGATTGGCTCTGCATCTGTTTGGTTTGCAATCCCTGCACCCGATACCAGTTTGGCAACATTGCTGTTTGCAATTACAGATTGTACGTAGTTGGTTTGCATGAACTTTTGTACAGGAGTGAGTTTTTGCCTGTTTTTTGCGGGAGCCCACACAAATTCGAAAACATCGTCGGAAACCTCAAAGAAACCGTAAGGATCTTCTGCTATGGATGCAGAGAGGAAAATTTTCCTTGGAGCGGCAACTATTGCCTCTGCCAAAACCCTTTGCAAAAGGTCCTTTGCAGAGCCGATAAGGTTCATGTTCTTGACAAGCGATGGCTCGTCCATCCACTCAAGCTGGTTTAGCTGCTCCATTACAAAACGCAATGCAGCCTTTTGTTTCTCCTTCTCTACGCTGCGGAACGGTTCCATGTTGTCGGAAACTAGTACTTCGTTCAGGTAGACTCCGCCCAACCAGGCGTATACGTGGTTGATATACCTGATGTACTGGTAAACGATCTGTTCGTAGATCTCTGTGCGGTACGAGAAGTCGGGGTCGTCCTTGGCTACCCAGTCGTTCATGTTGGCAACAATGAACTTGAGGTTCTTTATACCATATTCGCTGGCTTTGATGGGGTCGTTGCCAAGGTCTTCTGTTTGCGAGCGAGGGTCCAGAGGATAGGAGAGCTGTTTGCCATAGCGGTAAACAGGGTCTTTTATTGCTTCGCTTACCATTTTTGAAAGGATCTCTTTCTCTTCCAGGGCATTGTTTGCCTCGGGGAACCATTTGTAGTTCCATTTGATAAGGAAACGGTCGTACTCTCCAAAGCGGGGTGGGGTTAGTTTTACTCCTCTGGAGTGGTCGCCCGGCTGGGCTACGTAGTTGAAACGTGCGTAGTCCATGATTGAAGTAGTGGTACCAGTTGTGTTTGTGTAATTTACAGATCTCAAGGAATCTACGGGTATAACACTGGAGGCACTCATGTTGTGCATGAAGCCTAGTGTGTGGCCAACCTCGTGGGCTGTTACATAGCGCAGTCCGTCATTCATGATGTGGTCCGGCAACTCCTTGGAACGGATTTGCTCGTTTGCAGGTGATATCTGCACGAACATCCAGTTGTTCAACAGCTTTATCATATCGTGGTAGATATAGACAGAGGCATTGATTATCTCTCCTGAGCGGGGGTCCACCCATGAAGGGCCCATAGCGTTCTGGATGCCGATCGGGGCATACCTCACGCAAGAGTATTTGATGTTGTCGGGGTCGAATTCGGGATCGTCGGCAGGGTAGTCAAGCGCTTTGATTGCATTGCTGAAACCTATCTCTTGGAATAGTTCTGACCATTGTTCCACTCCCTCTTTGATATGGGGTTTCCACTGCTCGGGGAAGTTGCTGTCTATGTAGAAAACTATAGGTTTCACAGGGTCGGACAATTTGCCTGCCTTGTAGGCTTCGGGGTCTTTGGGCTCCAGGTTCCACCTGTTTGCATAGTAGATGGCCCTTGAAGCTTGTTCGTGTTGGCCAAACAGAGATTTGCCGGTATAGAATACCGCTACCCTGTAGTCGTGGAAACGGGGTCTTGCAGGTTCTTCGGGCAACAGTACTATGGCCCTGGATACAACCGCTGTAAAGGGCTCGTCCTTGATTATGGCTTTGTTTGTCCTTTGGTCGGTGAGTGTGTAGTTGTAACTGAGTGTGCTGGATACAACAACATTGTCGCTGAAGGCTTTGATATCTCCCAGGTATGATTTGTCCTGCTGGAAGCTCTCGGTACGTTTGAGCCCGTAGAACATAGTGTACTGGCTGTAGACATCGAACGGCGTAAGGTCTTTGTTGTCTCCCACAAAGAAACTGGTCATGTCTACAACCACTGCACTGCTGTCGTTGTTGTATGCTTCGATTTTCATGCTCTTCATTATGGATCCTATACTGCTGTTCTCTATGGCCTTTGCAATGTTGGAGCCAGGGTTGTCGGTAACCACATCTGTGCTGATTCTCCTTAGTTGAACTTTGTTCCCGGAATTGGAGAAGGCTATATGGATGGGTTCTGGTTTGGCGCCAACGATGCCGTTGCCATTGTCACTGGTTTGGGTTACGGTAGAGGCAATGAGCATCTCTTTACCCATCATCTCAAGAGGTATCTCAAAGTATACCTTCCCTTTCATCTTGTGCAGGGTAAACATACCTTTTGCACTTTTCTCTACTTTTTCAAAGAGTTTTTCGTATGCTTTTACCGAATCCTTTTCCGGTGTTGCAGTTTTGGTGGTGTCCTGTATTGCAGCCAAGGCTTGCAAGGCCAACAGTACGGAAACACTTAGGGCAATCAATCGTTTCATTTATCTGTTTTAATTTGTTTTTACTTTTTATACACCTGTAGGGGCTATTGACCCTGGAACGTGAAATCGAGAATCTTGCCGAAACCGGTGTATTTCTTGGTGCCGGCAATATTGAGCGATCCTGTGGCGGTGTTGCTTTGCGGGATTATCTCTATGGTTCCGCTGTTGCCTCCTTGGTTCACAGCCAAAACCAGTGCATTTGCATTCAAATCCAGCGGTGCCTCGAATATAGGGCCGCTATCTTGGTTGAAATCTTTTTGGTACAGTTTGTAACGGCCTTGCAAAAAGAGTTTTGCCTTTGCAATCTCACCTGATGCCACTGTATAGACCTCTTGGTAGGAGACTACTCCTCCTCCAAAATTGACTGCATATACCTTGTCGGATGTAGCCACGAACATCATAGGATCGAACAAATTGAAAACCACCGATACGGCATTGTCAATTATTGATGTGAGGGACTCAGGCACACTTGCTTTCAGCTTTGGTGAAGAGGGGATGCTATTCCAGTTGACATCGTAGTAACTGAATGAGATACCATAGATTTCGTAATTTCCGGTGCTGTTGTCCTTCAAAAGCATTGTGGCGGTTTTCCCGTCCATGGAGACATCCCCGGCCACTGCTGTGCGGTTTGGAATGTTCTGAGGGTCGAATACCCCTTGGTTTGTGTATGGGCTTCCGGTTGCAGGGGTAGTGAATGTCATTGCAACTGTATAGAAGGCTCCGGCGTTAGAATTGAACCAGATTGCATAGGGGCCTGCTCCGCCTGAGTTGTCTGCAACCACTATTGCGTTGTCTGCAGGTTGTACTCCGGATACCGGCAACATGAATGAAGTGACAATTTGGTTTGTCCCTGTTACGTAAGGTACATTGTTGTTTACCATCACCCAGTAGCCGTTGTTGATCGTGCCGAAGCTTTGGGGGTTGAAATCTTCTCCGTAGCCAGGGAAAATCTGTCCCGCGGTTTTGTAAATGGAGTAGTCCTCGCAGTTTACCATCTGTATGTCATTGTCCTGTGAGATGGTGGTGATAAGGTTTTTGGTGAGCAGCGCAGATGGTTTGTGAAGGGCATATTCTATGCTCTCTATCAAAGAGGGGTAGGCTTCTCCTGTTGCTGTTTCCCATATACTGTAGAGGATCTTCTCACCTTTGTCGTAGGAGGTGGTGATATTGTTGTCCATTATGAGGTTCAGGTCCGATTTTTGGCCATCCTTGGTATCTGCAACCACTATACCTTCCCTGAAGGCACTGCTCACATAGAGTGGCCAGGTCTTTTTGTATTCAAGACCATGTTGGTTGTCTATGGCAGTGAACACAAGTGTGTAGGCTGCAGATATGATCTGGTTGGTGATGGTTGCATTGAGCACCCTTTCGTTGCCAATCTCAACCATGTCGGGCCTGCCGGGTGTCTGGTTGATTTCCCATTTGTAGGAGAGGTTGTCGGGGTTGGTGATACGTCCCATCTTTACGGTGGGGGCAAAGCTGACCTGGCCAAGGTAATCTACCCTCAGGATATCCGGGATATCTTGGGATTCTATAGTGACGGCGTCCAGTTTAGATGTGTCCAGGGTAGATTTGTCCTGGAAGCATCCGCTTGCCGCAAAGAGTGCAAGCAGGAGTATGAAAGTTGTATATAATCTCTTTTTCATGTTTGCTAAGTTTAAAGGTTAGGGTTGTAAACTGCTCCATTCACACGGGCTTGGATTGCAATGCCTTTTCCGTCGCCACCATTGTGTTTGAGCCTTTCTCCGCCATTGGCAACTGCGTAGTCGTCCAGGAACTGCTGGAGTTTGCGGGCATAAAGGTCGGTGTAGTATGCTCCCAGCAGGGTTGTGGTGCCCGTATTGGGGTCTTCAAGTGAATTGGAGTAGCGTGGCCAGTAATTGATTTCCCATCCTAGTGCATCCAGTACCGCTTTATGTGCATTGGGACTGTAGTAAGATACAGATGTGCTTAGTTTGGAAAGTGGCGACAGCAAAATCATATTGTATGTCCTGGTGTAGAATCCTGACATAGGGAACATAGGGAGCATGTTGCTCCAGTTGAGCACCCCTTTGCTGAATTCGTTGGACCCCACTTTGAGGTCGTCTGAATTTGTGAGGTTTATGGCTACCTTAACTGCCATTGTGTCCAGGGCCTCGTCGCGGGTGAGCACAAAACGGATATGGCCGTATTGTTCGCCAGCCGGAATCTTAGCCTCGGTAATCTGGTACTGGCCAGGCAAAGCAGTTGTGTTCTCCTGGTCTATTGTATAGTTGACAACCCGATCTTTGTCAATTGCCACTCCTGAAACCTTCACGGGGAAATCTATTGTGTAGGTATCCTGACCAAGCGGTATGTTCAGGAATGATTCGTTCACATAGTAGGTTTTGTCTGCTGAGTTGTAACCTTTGTAGACAATGGCATCTCCCGATCCCGGGAATACTACCCCTGCAGAGGTTATGTCGAATGTGGATATTTCGTCTTTCTGGCAACTTGCCGCAGCAAGGAAACCAAATGCCAGAAACAGGTATTTTGTAATTTTTTTCATGATTGCAATTTTAATCTGTTATTGGTTCCTTCCCATTTGTATCTCGGTGTTTGGATAAGGCAGCAGGTAGACATTGTCTCCGGCCTCTTCGTTGTAGCCGGGGATTGTTGCCACCCCGTTCCTTTTGTAAAGGAAAAACATATGGCCCTCGCTGTAGAACTCCTTGCGGTATTCCTTTACAACTTCGTCCATTGCCTGTTGTGCATCCAGCCCCGATAGCTCCTGGGTGATGTTCCTTTTTGCCCTTACTGCGTTGAGCATCTCAAGCGCCAGTTGTACATTTGGTGCAGATTGCTTTAGGTAACACTCTGCAGCAATGTAGTAGGCCTCGGGTAGCCTTATGAGCGGGATGTAATTTTTGGTGATATTGTCTGTGGCTGCACCGTAGAATTTGATTGGTGTGTATGCGTAAGCCCCGTCTATGGTTGTGTTGTTTTGCAGGTATTGGCGGGAGAATCGGAAATCTGTGTTTCCCGGACCGTCTGTCTCGTAAATGGAGAGTAGATTGTTGTTGGAGACTATTTGTGCATAGATATCTCCGTTTGCGTTGATGTCCAGCATGAAATAGTTGGCTGTCTTGTCGTACAGGTCCTGGATGTTCACAGAGAAGAGGTGCTCTGACTTCATTGCAGGGTCAGAAGAGGTGCTGTTGCTGGTAGCCCAAGTTACAGCTTGGTTCTCTTGACTCTTTAGTATAACCATGTTTGCCAGTTGCAGCGCTTTGCCTATGCTCTGGCTGCTCCCTTCCCACATGTATACCCTTGCCAAAAGCAGAGAGGTTGCATAGTAGTTGAGGCGTTGCTGGCGGTTGTTGAAGAATCCGTCTATATTCACCTCTGCATAGTACTCTTGTGGATGGATTTTTGTCAAAGGGTCAATCTGCAGTAGTGTAGTTGACTCTTCAAGGTCGGCAATCAGTTTTGCCAGGGTTTGCTGGTAGGTCAATTGCGGGGTCATCTCCTTGTCCAGTGTGGTGACATATGGGATGGCGTATTTCCCTGTGATGTCGCCCCTGTTTGCAAGGTTGCCGTATCCGTACAGACGCATCAGGTCAAAGTGCATGTATGCTCTTATGGCCAGCAATTCTCCTTTGATGATGCTGTAGTTTATGTTGTCCAGCTTCTCTTTGTTTATCTCTATATACTTGAGTGCGTTGTTGGCATTTGCTATCACATTGTATGCCTTGGACCAGATGCCGTTGACATATTTTTGGCCGTTTGTGGATGTATAGCTGTATTTAGAGATTCCGTAGTCGTTGCTGCTGGAGTTGGCCAGCTCTTCGTATTGCCCTGCCATCAGCTCGATTGTGCCCCATGTTAGGGCCCTGCCGTAAAGGAGGTCGTCTGTCATTGCTATGTAGCAACCAATGAGTGCTTGCTGGAACCCTTCGGTAGAGTTGAATTGTTGCTCTTCCCTTATTTGGGAGGGAGGTGTAACATCCAGCCATTTGTTGCAGGAGAGTAGTGTGAGGCTCAATGCCAGTATTACTGTTTTTATTGTGTTTTTCATGACTTCTTAGTTAAAAGGTTATTGATAGTGAACATGATACTGTTCTTGCAAATGGGTATGTCAAACCTCTTTCTATCTCTATTGAAGAGAGTGTGAGTATGTCGTTCATGTAAACCGAGAACCTAACCCTTTCCATGTTCCAGTTGTTGACTATCCTGCTTGGGATATCGTAGTACAAGGTTGCTGTGCCCCATGTGAGTTCGTTGCGGTCTTGTACGAACCTGGTTGTTGGCTGTGTCTTTGCTTGCCTCATTGTGGCGTCGTCTGTGTATCTGAATGTGCCAAGGCGTTTGAACGGGGCTATCTGTCCCGGTGTCTGCCATCTGCCCAAAAGTACCCTGCGGTCTACGTTGTAGTCTATCTCTATGTTCTCTACCCTGTCTACAAGTGTTTGGTTGTACATCTGTCCTCCGTAGAGGTAGCGGAATGTAGAGCTGAAACCGAACCCTTTGTACTCTGCTGTGAAACCGAAGTGGCCACGTGCGGTTGGTTTGGTGTCTCCGGCCACTATCATGTCCAGTGGGTCATATACATATGTGCGGGAGCCATCTTTCTTGAGGTAAATCTCCTGACCGTTCATCGGGTCTATGCCTAGTGATGGTACTGCCCAGATGGCTGTCATGCTCATCCCGTCCACATATTTGAGTACAGGGCGGTTGTTGCCTTTGTCGGCGGCCTCTTGTTCCTGGAGTTGGTTGTAGGTGCGCATGCTCTCTGACAACCTTACGATTTCGTTTGAGTTGTTTGAAACCGAACCGTAGATGTTGAGGAAGCCGTATTTGTTTTGGTACAGGGTGAGGTTGGCGTTGATTTCAAAACCTTTGTTCCTTACAAGTCCAAGGTTGTCCTTGACCATGCTGAACCCTGTGGATGGAGATACAGATACGTTGGTCACCATGTTCTCTGTGTAGCTGTCGTAGTAGTCTGCCCTTAGGTAGAGTGGTCCTACTTGTGCGTCCAGTCCTAAGTTCCAGTCTTTTTTCTGCTCCCATTTGAGTTGTGGGTTTGGCAGGTTGGAGAGGTATGCTCCTGTAAAGCCGCTGTAGTTGAAATCTGTGTAGTATTCATAAGTTCCGACAGCGTAGCTGGTGTTGAAATTCTGGTTGCCTGTTACACCAACCGAACCTCTTAATTTGAGTTGGTCTATGAAATCTACATTTTCAAGGAAGCTTTCGTAGTGGAGGTTCCATCCAAGTCCCAGACTCCATCCCGGTGCCCACCTGTTGTCTTTGCCATAAAGCGAAGAGGCGCTCAGGCGGTAGGTGATGTCTGCGAGGAACCTGTTGTCGTAGGCGTAGTTGGCTGTTGCCAGGAAGCTGAGTTCCCTGTTGAGGGAGGAGAGTCCTTCTGGTTTGCTGCCCTCTGCATACTGTTTGGCAAATGTGATGTCTGCAGCCTGGTTGTTCGGGAATCCCTCTGCAATGTTCACATAGGCAGAGTACATGCTTTCCGATACGAATGCTCCTATGTTTCCTGATATGAAGTGTTTGTCAAAATTCCTTGTGTAGGATGCGTTCAGGTCACCGGAGAAGCTGCTGCTTTTCCCGTTGTCCAGCCTGTATGAACCTCTTTTGAGTTTCATCTCTTCGTTGTTGAGATACTCCCATGTAGAGAATGTGGAGTGGTTGGCTGGGATGAATTCGTCTGCGTCGCTGCGTTTTGCCGACACTCCCATACGTCCTGTGATTTTCAGGTGTGTGGTCGGGCGGTACTCTGCGTAGAAGTTGTTTGTGAAGTCCATGTAGCTGGATTCGTACAGTGTTCCTATTTGTGCATCGTACATTGGGTTTGGTACCGATGTGCTTGAGCCTACCTCTGCCCACCTTAGCAGGTTGCCTGTTTCGGGGTCATTGCTTCTCCAGTATGGGTTCATCCTGCTGTATGCTTCGAACGATCCCCATGGGCTTTCTTGGCTTTGGTTGCTCACAACTGTCATGATGTTGCGGAACACAAGGTTTTTGTATCTGTATGAGAGGTTTACAGACCCTGAGATGTTGCGGCGGTATGAGTCTTTCATGACACCGCTTACGTTGTTGTATGAGAAGTCTGCTATTCCCTTGAGGCTGCGGCTGTCGCCCAGTTCTATGTTGAGGTTGTGCTTTTGGCCGACTCCAACCCTGAGTGGTTTGGCAAGCCAGTAGGTGTCCAGCCCCTCTTCTATGAGTTTTTTCCTTTCGTTGTACAATTGATCAAGTTCCAGTTGAGTTTCTATTCTGTTGTCGCTTGTGTAAACTCCCTCTATGCGTTCTATTTCCAGTTTTTCCCTGGCGTTTGCAAGGTTGTAACTGGTGAGGTCGGGCATCTCTATGTCCATACTGCCTGTGTATGTGACACGTTGCTGGTTGCCGCGCAATTTCTTGGTTTCTATCACAATTACTCCGTTGGCTGCTTTTGAGCCGTAAAGGGCTTTTGCAGAGGCGTCCTTGAGTATGGTGAGGCTCTCTATGCGGTTCATGTCCATGTCCATGACCCTTTCTACACTGGTTTCGAATCCGTCCAGTATAAATAGTGGCATGTTGGGGATGTTGCCATAGTTACCTTTCAGGTTGACTCCGACATCGTTTTCGTCCAGCGGGAAGCTGGATGTTCCGCGGATTTCCATTCCCGGGAGGGCGTTGGGGTTGGATCCTTGTGTGAGGTTGTCCATGATGTAGACAGATGGGTCTATGTTCTTGAGTGATTCAAAGACGTTTTGGTTACCTGCCCTGAGGAGTTCCTGGGAGTTGATTGTGGATACCGATCCTGTGAAGCTCTCTGCTTTCTTGTCTACGATACCTGTCACAACTACTTCGTTCAGTTGCATTTGGTCTTCTTGCATAACTATTTCGTAATAGGCCCTGTTGTCCAGCCTCTGCGTATAGTCTTGCATTCCTATCATACGGAAGACGAGCATTTTGTCTGTGCCTTGTTGTATTACAATCTGGAATTTTCCGTCCAGGTCTGTGTCTACTCCCCTTGTTGTGCCGGGTACCATTACTGCTACTCCGGGGAGGGGTGCTCCGTTGGATTCGGTCACGAGTCCCGAAATTACAATCTCTTTTGTTTGTTTGTTATCCTCTTTGCCTGTGATTACGATTTGGTTACCGCTTACTTGGTAGGTGAGGTCGGTTTGTGCAAATACAGTGTTGAGGACCTCTTTTAGCGGGGTATTGGTTGCTTCCACGGATACAGTGGGTGCGTTCTCTACCTGTGAGTCCTTGTAAAAGAATTTGTAGGTTGTCTTTTGTTCTACCTCTTTGAAGAATTGTGTCATTGAGACATTCTTCAAATTCAAAGAGATCCTTTCTTGCTGATTGGCTCCGAAAAGTGTCCCGGAGAGCAAAAGGCAACACAACAACGGCAGTGCGATCAATTGCCGGAAATAGGTTGAGTTGTTCATGTTTTTTGTTTTTGGGGTTAGTATTAATTTGGTTATAAATCTTCTAGTACCAGGTAGCCGTTCACTATCTTGTATTTTATCCTTGCGCTGATACATACTGCTTGTATTGCTGCTTCTATGTCTTCGCGGTCGAACCGGCCGTTGAATTTTTCTATTGTGTTGAGGTTGGTGCGGTCAATTATCTTGACTCCGTACCATGCAGAGAGGCTCTCTATGAGTTCTCCGAATGTTTGCCCTCTTACTATTAGGACTCCGTCTTTCCACATTGTGAGGAGTTTGGAGTCTACTGTGGTTATTGTGCTTTGTTTTGTTTTACGGTGTATGCTGATTTGTTCGTTTGGTTTGATGATGCGGCTTTCTTTGTTTGTGTTGACTTTTACCGATCCTTCTACCAGTATGACGTTTGAGCTGTTGTTGCTGGTGCGGGATTCCACATCGAAGGATGTTCCCAGTACTTCCACTTCCATGTCGGAGGTGCTTACTATGAATGGTACTTTGGATTTGCTGACTTCGAAATAGGCGCGTCCTACAAGTGTCACTTCCCTTTTGTCTGTGTCGAATGAGCTTGGGTATTTGAGGTAGGAGTTGGAGGTGAGGTATACGCGTGTGCCGTCTGAGAGTACCATTGCTACCCTTTCTCCCGGTGGGGTGGAGATGGAGTTGTATCCTTTTTTGGGACTTGTTTCTGTGCCTGAGATGCTTTTCCTTTGGCTTTGCGAGGCTTTGTTTGTGGCTTTGTTTGTGGCATTGCCTGACTCTGCCAGTAAGGATTGGGTGGGGTCTATTACTGTTATGGAGCCTTTTGTGCCTTTGAGGTTTTGTGTCATTTCTCCGTCAAAGTACTCTACTTTTACCGAGTCGGTGGAGTAGGCCAGTGTGTTGAAGTCCCTGTTGACGCCTATTCCTATTATACCTGATATCCTGAGGATGGCTGCTAGCAACACGATTGCTGCTGCTGCGGTTGTTGTATAGGTTGAGATTTTTTTGATGAGTGCTCTTTGCCTTGATTTGCGTATGTAACGCATGAGCCTTTCCAGCTCCTGTTTTTGGGACGGGCTTGTTTGGGCTTGGGTTGTTTGGGTTTGGCTTGTTTGGTCGGCATTTTGGTTGGCATAATGTTCCCGGAATGCCATGTCTTGTGCAACATGCCACATCTCTTTTACCTTGGCAAAATACTGCTCGTTGTGGTAATCTTTGATCCACTCCGAGAACTCAAGGATTTGCTCTTTGGAAGCATTACCGCTTAAAATGCTGGCCAACAAATGGTCTGTCTCTTCTCTCATATATTATTATGTGCTCTGTTACTTATTTACTATGTGCATTGCTCTGCTTGCACCCTTATAAGACGCAGCAAACACAAAATACCCCCAAAGTAGCGGGCCGCAGGTCTCATCTTTTTTCACACCAGCCAGGTGGCACCTCTCATCTTTTTTCACATGTTGTTGGTTGTGTGGTGGTTTGGTGCGAGGTGTTTGCACTTGGTGCCGGGCTTGGCAGGCTGCACCTCTCATCTTTTTTCACATGTTGTTGGTTGTGTGGTAGTTTAGTGCGAGATGTTTGCACTTACTGGTTCCTTTGTGAAAGGTATGTGCAGAGGTGTGTGGGTGAAGTGCTTGCTGGTGAGGGAGATGTGAAAAAAGATGAGAGGTGCAGCCCGGTGGGGCCTGGGTGCTTCCTGCGTGAAGCCTAGAGTTTGTGCAGAGGTGCGTGGTTAAAGTGCTTGCTGGTGAAGAAGATGTGAAAAAAGGTGAGAGGTGCAGCTTGCGTGCTGCTTGCTTGGTTTTTGTGTTGTGGATGGTTTTATTTACATTTGAGGTTTGTAATAATAATTATAGATTAGGAGATAAATGGTCAATAAATTGGCTGGTAATGAGTTGGTCTCTTCTTTAGTGGAAGGAAGTGAAGAGGCATTTGAGCTGTTGTTCAATGAATACAACAGCCAACTTATCTCTTATGCATATCGTATACTCAATGACATGAGCGATGCTGGCGAGGTTGTCCATTTGACTTTCTGCAAATTATGGGATAATCATAAAAAATTGGAAATCAACGATTCTTTAAAAGCATATTTATACAAATCTGTTTACAACAATTCCATATCCCTGCTTAGGACCAGAAGACGTTTTTCTGAGTTTTCTGAACTTGGTCTTGGGGATTTATATTTCAACCGGATAGTGCAGAATCCTCATGAAGAGATGAGGTTGTTCGATTCGGAAACAAGGAAAATCATTGCCTCTGCAATAAATGAGCTCCCTGAAAAATGCCGTGTGATTTTCATAAAATGTAAAATTGAGGGCAAGACTTACGGTAAAGTTGCAGAATCCCTTGATTTATCTGTTAAAACCGTAGAAAATCAGATGTCCATAGCTCTTAAAAAGTTAAGGGCAAAACTAGACTGGTTGATGATTTTGCTTCTAATGGGTTGATGGCAGATAGCACCTCTCATCTTTTTTCACATGTTGCTGGTTGTGTGGTGGTTTGGTGCAAGTTGTTTGCACTTTTTGCTGGACTTGGCAGGCTGCACCTCTCACCTTTTTTCACATGTTGTTGGTTGTGTGGGGGTTTGGTGTGAGGTGTTTGCATTTACTGGTTCCTTTGTGAGAGGTTTGTGCAGAGGTGCGTTGGTGAAGTGCTTGTAGATGAATGACATGTGAAAAAAGGTGAGAGGTGCTTTTTGGGTGGTACCTGAGGTTTGTGCAGAGGTGCGTTGGTGAAGTGCTTGTAGATGAATGACATGTGAAAAAAGGTGAGAGGTGCTTTCTGGGTGGTACCTGAGTTTTGTGCAGAGGTGCGTGGGTGAGGTGTTTGCTGGTGAGGGAGATGTGAAAAAAGGTGAGAGGTGCGGCCTGGGGTGCGGCCTGGGGGTGCTGGGGGTGCTGGGGGTGCGTCCTGGGTGGTGCTAGTTGGTGGGGTCTTTGCGGATGCGCCAATTCTTTGGGTAGAGGTTGTTGAGGCGGGTGCCGATGTTTTTGCCATAGCCTAGGGGCAAGTTGCCGTATGTGAGTTTGATCATGCCAAGGGGTGTGCCTGCAGGGAGTGTGATGCTTTGGCAGCGTAGGTATTGGCGTGCTTGTTCAAGTGTGAGCTCTACGGTTGGGTAATTATCTTTTGGCGTGGTTGATAATGCAGATTCGGGTGTAACCTGTTGGACATTGGGATTGTTTTGGCTTGAGTTGTTGCGGCAATTTTGGCCATAACTGTTTCCATTGTTTGGGGTTGAGTTGTTTCGACTATTTGCTCCTGTGCCAGGGAGGGTGCCGGGTTTGTAGCTTTCACTTGATTTATAGCTTGCTTTAATGCTTTTTTTGGTCAGGTGCTTTTGTTTTTTGTGAATATCGTTCGGGTTTTTTTCTTTTGTTTTGACAGGTTCTTTAGTTTTGGCTGGTTTTGTATATTCTTGGCAATCACTTGGTTTTCTTAAAAGTGCAAAGAAGAGTCCTTCGCCTTTTGCAATTCCGGGGAAAAAGCGGTAGCCACCGCAGGGTGCGGGTACGATTCCCCATTTTTCCAAGATTTCCATAATTTTTATTGCAAGGGAGTTTGAAGTTTCATGTGAGGGTTGTATAGGGGTTGAGTCCAGGTAGAGGCTGTATAGCAGGGGAGAAAGATCAATGACCTCTGCGCCAAGGATGTCGTGCATCCACTCTACATTTTGGTCGTTTTCGTATATGTTGAATGTGCAAGTTGTGTAGGCAAGGTAGCCTCCGGGTGCAAGGGCCGGCCAAATATCCCCAAGAATCCGCTTTTGGCGGGCGGCAGAGTTTTGTACGTTTTCGGGTGACCACTCTTTGATTGCAGAGGGGTCTTTCCGGAACATTCCTTCTCCTGAGCATGGGGCATCTACCAAAATGAAATGGAACAAGTTGTTGTTTTGCAGGGTGTGTGAGCAAATGTCGCGGGCATCGAAGCTGATGACTTTTGCATTGTGGTTGCCCCATTTCAAAATGTTTTCACGCAAAGGTGCAACCCTGCTTTTGATCACTTCGTTGGCGGTGAAAGTGCTGCCTTGTGGTAGCATCGAAATCAAATGGGTGCTTTTGCCACCCGGTGCGGCACAGAGATCCAGTACGTTTAAATTTCCTTTACCAGGCAGAGGGTCCGGGAGGTTCAACCAGCCCATTCCGGCAGGAGGGGAGGTGCTATTAGTATGTCCGGAGTTGTGGAGAGAGGTGGTGCTATTAGTTTGCCCGGTGTTTTGGAGAGGGGTGGTGCTGTATGGTTGTGCTGGGTTTGATGGGGTGTTGGTGGTGTTGTTAATTTGCCCGGTGTTATGTCCGGTGTTATGCCCGATGTTATGTCCGGTGTTATGCTTTGGGTTATGCTGTTGCTGGGGGTTGAGCAGGGGTTGCAGGATTTGGAGGAACATGGATGAAGCTTCCTGCACATAATAAGCTCCTGCATGTAGAGTGGGGTCTTCGGTAAAGTCGGGTCTGTGATTGAGGTAATAACCGTTGGGGCACCAAGGGACTTGTTGTTGTTCAAGTGCGTTATTTACTGCAGAGGGAATGTTGCGGGGGACTGGTTTGGCGGGGTTGAGACGGATTGAGAGTTGGGGTGGGGTGTTGAAGAGTGCGTGGGCAATTTTTGGTGCCAGTTGCCGGCCGGCTGCCTGTTGCAGGTATTCAAGGAATTTGACGGCAGAGTCTTTGTCTTTGAATTTGCCGGTGACATGATTGTCGGGTTGTTGCCGGAGTTTGTCGTGGTCAGGTGAGATTATGTTGGTTTGTGTGTTGTCGTGGTCAGGTGTGATGCCGTTGGTTTGTGTGTTGTCGTGGTCAGGTGAAATTGCATTGGTTTGTGTGATGCCGTTGTTTTGCGAGTTGGTTGTTGTTGTGAGGTCTGTTGTTGTTGCGAGGTCTGTTGTTGTTGCGTGGTGTGGTGATCCGGCTTTTTTGTGTTTGCCGGGTGTTGATTGGTTGGTGGGAAGTTGCTTGCGCATTTGTTGGTTGTGCAGATTTATTTGGACAGCCAGTCGAGGGCCGCTTTTTCTGTATAGAAAACCTCTACTTCAAAGCGTGGGTCTTTTACCTTGTTTTTGTATGCCATTGTGAATGCAGTGTTTTTTGGACTGGTCACCACAAATGCCTGTTTGAATGTGTTGAAATGTTCCAGAACAGTTTGTATTATGAGATCCATGTTTGCGGCTTCGTTCAATTCGAATGCAGGAGGTGCATCTTGTGCAACAACCATCAATTTAAGGTCTTTGGGAGTATCCGGCCCGGCAATGAGCATCCCCAGCTGCATTCCGATATCTTCCTGGGTGAATCCTGGTTTTTCCCTTTGTACAAAAATCTCTTTGCCCTCTATATTAATCTTTTCCATTTTCCGTTGAATTTGTTGATATTTTGCAATTGGCCACTAAACATTAGCCACTAGCCACTAACCACTAACCAATTAAATGCAGCGATCCCTTTTGGATTAAACTCACAGGAATTCAATCCCTGGAGTAGTTTGAAGAGCGGAATATTTCGGTTGAGTAGTTTGCACCCCATAAATCGTAGCGGTTGAACTGTTCAATGAGCTTGAGCTGGAAGCGAGGCCAGTTTTTCTTTTGAGAGTTGCTCCAGTAAACCTCTGCAATGGCACTCATTCTTGGAAACAAACCATATTCTAGACGTTGGCGGTGAGGAAAATATTCTGTCCACATGCAACCTTGCCCGCCAAGTATGTTTTGGGCAACCGAAGCCGGTGTATCCTCTGGAACAGGTTCGAAATTGTATACATCATCTACCCTTACCAGCCATTGGCGGTGGCAAAGGGAGTCTTCGTTCTCCTTTTGTGCTACATTGAAATAACTTTGACGCATAGGGGTCAATATGGCCTTGTGGCCCTGTGCTGCAGCTTTGAGACCGTTCTCTGCATTCCTCCAGCTCATTACAATTGCCCCATCTACCAAACCATCGTCCAGCATCTCGTCCCAGCCAATGAATTTGCGCCCGCGTGAATGGACTATGTCTGCTATCCTTTGGGCAAAGTATTTTTGAAGAGCGTTTTCGTCTTCGATACCATTCTCCTTCATGTATTGTTGGGTTTGAGGGGACTCTTCCCACCACTTTTTGGCACATTCGTCGGCACCTATGTGTATGTATTGCCCGGGGAACACATCCATGAGTTCGTTAAAGACATCTTCCAGGAATTCAAAGACTTGGCTTGAAGGTGCAAGCACATTGTTCTGGCGGTTGTAGATTCCCCATGTAATTGCCGGTTCCTTGGGAATGTCCGGGGTGGTGCTGAATTGCGGGTATGTGGCAAGGATGGCCATGGAGTGTCCGGGAACATCTATCTCGGGGACAATGGTAATGTAGCGTTGGGCTGCATATTCGATTACCTCTTCCATCTGCTCTATGGTGTAGTATCCGCCGTAACGGGTGCTGTCCACTCCTGTACCGGGGAAAATGCCGATGATTGTTCCGGCCCTCCAGGAGCCGATTTCATTGAGCTTAGGGTGGCTTTTGCTCTCCATCCTCCAACCTTGGTCGTCTGTAAGGTGCCAATGGAAATAGTTCATCTTGTGCTGGGCAAGGTAGTCTATGTACTGTTTGATGTAATCTACCGAATAGATGTGTCTTACAACATCCAGATGCATCCCACGGTATTCAAACCTTGGGTAGTCCAGTACTGTTATTTCCTGAATAGTCAAATTGCCAATACCTGTTGCAGAGAGCGGCTGTTCCGGCTTTTGGCCATTGGTTAATGTTGGTAGCAACTGGACCAGGGATTGTGTTGCGTAGAAAAGTCCCTGCGGGTTTGCTCCATAAAGGGTTGCTTTTCCGTTATTCACCTTCATGAAATAGGCCCCTTCCTTTGCAAGGTCAGCCGGTTCGTATCCATATTCCGGAAGGCCCTGTACAGTTTTATCCAATTTTGAAATGGTGAACTCGATTATGGAGCTCTTTTTCCCTTTTTTGATTTTTTTGTCAATCTCTTTTTGGGAGCTGACAATCTGTACCTCAATACCGTAATATTTGAGCAGGTAGTTTTTGAAAAAGCTTGCAGAGTTTTGCTGCTCCTTTCCGGTTGCCAGCAGCAGGGTGTTTTGAGAGACCACTGCTCCGGTACCGCATCCTGCCTCTGCCACCTGGGGTTCCGGTATGATGGAGTGCTTGAGGTGACCCTGGTGCTCCTTGTGACATGAGTTTGCAGTTGTAGTGTATAGTATGCTCATTGCTATTGTCAGTAGTAGGGAGGGAATTTTCATTTTCTTTGGTTTTTGAATTTGACGTTCTATGGTAAACTGGTTGTCAAAGGGTCTTTGCCCCAAAGTGTGGCAGCACGTTGTGCTATTGCGCAGGAAAGACTCCCATTGTGTTTTCCAGTTGGTCAGTTATCTTGTCCACAACCTCCTGTAGTTTGCCCCCAAGCATCATCTTGTACATGCCGGAGAGTTCGGTTTCCAAAGTCAATTGGAACTGTGTGGTGCTTGTGGAAATCTCTTGGAGATTGACTGTGAGGTCAAAGTTTATTGGAGTGGAACCGTACTGGGAGTAACGTATTTTGTTGAATGGCCTCCTTTCTGTGACCTCCATACCCAGTTCAAACCCTTGAACTTTGGCAATGATGTTGTTTGGTGTTGCCTGCAGGTCGGCTTTGGATGTTATTTCCGGAGGCAGGTTGCGGGTAAAGTTTGTAAGGTCAGAGAATACTGAGTACAATACCTCTGACGGGCGTGCAATCCTTACTGTGCGTCCCTCTATTATTGTGTTGGCCATATGTTTGTCGTTTTACTGGCAAATTGGTTTATTGCCTCCAGGTGTCGGGGCGGTAACGCCACTCTTCCAAGGTTTCTATATCTTGTTTTTGTATGTAGTTGCACTCCACTGCTTCGTTGATGAGTGTCTCGTAGTTGCTGAGTGTCCTGAGTTCCAGGTTGGAATATTCGAAAGACCTGCGGGCCTTGTTGAAGTTGTATGAGAATATGGCTACCATTCCAAGCACATTTGCACCGGCATTGCTCAGGCACTCTGCTGCAGAGAGGGAACTCTGCCCGGTAGAGATTAGGTCCTCTACAACCACAACATTGGCGTTTGGCGGCAGGTAACCCTCTATCTGGGCTCCTGTGCCGTGGTCTTTTGGTTTGGGGCGGACATATACGAATGGTTTGTCCAGTTCCTGTGCAACAAGTGCTCCCCAGGCAATTGCCCCGGTTGCCACACCGGCTATGACATCTGCTTGGGAATAGTTGTTTTTAATGATTCGTGCCAGGCTCTTATATACTAATGTGCGGGCTTTCGGGTATGACAGGATTTTGCGGTTGTCGCAGTAGATTGGAGATTTCCAGCCCGAAGCCCATGTGAAAGGTTTTTCTACATTGAGCATCACTGCCTTGATATCCAATAGTTGCTTTGCAATTGTTTTTTCTATTGACTCCATAAAATTTAAAAGTATCTTTGCGCAAAGATAGTAAAACAATTCTTTTTGATGTATAACATTTTCTTTGGCAGCCGTCGTGTGGCTGTCTGCAGCAACCCGGAGCTGCCTGCAAGCGATCCGGATGCGGTTTTATACAGCCCTGGTTCTTTTCCGGATCTGGCCAACCTGCCACATCTTTTTTTCCAGACAACAGGTATAAACACATTGTATATACCCACTTTGAATGAGGAATCTGCATTCAGGCAGCTATGTACAAGCCTCAACAAGATTAATGCCGGAGGGGGGCTTGTCACCAACAAAAAGGGTGAGGTGCTTGTGATTTTCCGTTATGGTAAATGGGATTTGCCCAAGGGTACCCAGGAGCCTGCAGAGGACATAAGGTATTCTGCAATCAGGGAGGTTTCCGAGGAGTGTGGGCTGGATATGGGGTCTCTGGAAATCAAGGAGCATATATGTGACACATACCATGCATTTGAGAGGGACAACCGCCACAACCTCAAGTATACCAAATGGTACAGGATGGAGTTTTCGGGAGATGATTTGAATACAATTCCGCAGGCATCCGAAAACATAGAGCAGGCCCTTTGGGTGGAGCCTGCCGGTTTGGATTCTTATTTGTCCAATACATATCCCTCCATAAAGGAGGTATTCAAAAGATCAGGATTTAAGTTTACGGGTATGAAAGGGCGGTAACGCCGGTATAAAGCAACCGGTAACGTCATTTTAAAGCGACCAGTAACGCAGTTCCTTTATGGTCTCTTTGAAAACGCCGCGAAGGTCCACCACCAGCCCTTTGGGGTCGAGCAGCTCCTTGAAGTCGTTTTCGGTCATCTTGACGTAATCTTTGTGGGCAACCGCAACAATTACAGCGTGGTATTTGCCTTCTGGTTTCGGGAGCATCTTGATTTGGTACTCCTCTTCCACTGCATGCGGGTCTGCATGAGGGTCCACCACATCCACCGCTACCCTGAAGCTCTGCAATTCCCTCACAATGTCAACCACTTTTGAATTGCGTATATCGGATACATTCTCTTTGTAGGTAACCCCCAATATCAGCACTTTGGCCCTAAGCAGAGGTAAATCGTTGGAAAGTAGTTTTTTGACTGTTTGTTTTGCTATATAGCCACCCATGGAGTCGTTCACGAACCTGCCGGAGGCAATCATTTGCGGGTGGTATTTGAGTTCACTTGCTTTGTGCACCATGTAATAAGGGTCTACCCCAATGCAATGGCCACCTACAAGCCCGGGGGTGTATGGAACGAAATTCCATTTTGTAGCTGCAGCTTGTATGACGTCGTATGTGTTTATTCCCATTCTGTTGAACAGGATGGAAAGCTCGTTCATAAGGGCTATGTTCACATCCCTCTGTGTGTTTTCTATGATTTTGGCAGCCTCTGCAACCCTGATATCAGGTGCCCTGTGCACTCCTGCAGTAACTACGGATTCGTAAACCTTTGCTGTGGTTTCCAAGGATTCCGAATCACAGGCAGAGACAATCTTGATTGTGTTCTGGAGCGAGTGCTCTGCATCTCCGGGGTTGATCCGCTCGGGAGAGTAGCCGACTTTGAAGTCCCTCCTTACCCTGAGGCCGGATACCCTTTCCAGAAGGGGAACGCACTCTTCGTATGTGCAACCCGGATAGACAGTGCTTTCGTAAATCACGTAATCTCCCGGTTGTATAATGTTTGCAACAGTAAGTGTGGCAGAGAGTAATGGCCTGAGGTCGGGTTTGTTGTATTTGTCAATAGGGGTGGGTACGGCAATCACAAAAAAGCTGGCATCGCGCAACTCCTCTGAGTTTGAGGTGAAGTGGATATCCCTGTTGTGGAAGGATTCCTGCGGGATCTCTTTGCTTGGGTCGATTTTGCTTTGGAGTAGTTTGAGGTTCCTTTGGTTGATGTCGTAACCGATTACCGAAAAGTGTTTTGCAAATTCCAGCGCCAAAGGGAGGCCTACATATCCCAATCCTATTACAGCTAGTTTTATTTTCTTGGAAATTAGTTGATTGTACATGATTTACTTATGTTTCCTTTTTGTTTTGAGTATCGGCAAAGATAATAGAATTAGCTATAAATATGTTATATTTGTAGCTCTATAAAGATATTTTAACATTGGTTTTTTAATGGTTTGGTATGTTCTTTACACCTCTGCTAAGGCAGAGAAAAAGGTGGCGGAGAGGCTAAGGGAAGAGAATGTAGAGGTTTTCCTGCCTCTGCACAGGCAAAAGAGAAGGTGGAGCGACAGGATCAAGGTGGTGGATAAACCACTTTTCGGGTCTTATGTTTTTGTAAAGTGCACAGAATTCAGGCTCAGGGAGTTGCTTTTGGTTTTCGGGGTCTCCAGGATTGTCTATTATTTGGGTCGTCCTGCCAAGGTGCGGGACAGCGAAATTGAAGCTATCAAGGAGTTTTTGCAAATTGCACAGGATAAAGAGATTATTACAAACGGTGACCAGGTGGACATTTTGTGTGGCCCCTTCAAGGACAAGAGTGCCAAGGTGCTTAATGTGGGCAGGGATTTTGCAACATTGGTGTTGGAAGAGCTGGGTGCCAAAATTTACGTACCTTTGTTGGATATAGACAAGAAAAAAACAGAGCAAATACAATAAGCAGATGGATTACAATACCCAAAGATCTAAATTAAAGATGCCGGAATATGGCAGGCATGTTCAGAAAATGATTGAATATGTTGTGGATATACCAGACAAGGAAAAGAGGAACGAACAGATAAAGGCAGTTGTTGGTGTGATGGGTGTGCTGAACCCTCAGTTGAGGGATTTGAACGATTTCAAACACAAATTGTGGGATCATGTGCAAATAATATCTGATTTTGAAATTGATATTGATTCTCCTTATCCCATTCCCACCAAAGAGACCTTCTCTACCAGGCCAAATCCTGTACCGTTGGACAAGTCTCCTTTGAAGGCGGCCCACTACGGGAGGAACATACAAAACATGGTGGATATGATTGCCGGCAAGCCGGATGACGAGCTAAGGCAGAACATGGTGATGGTGCTGGCCTATTACATGAGGCAGCAGTACCTTATCTGGAACAAGGATTCTGTAACCGACCAGGTGATTTTCAGGGATATCAAGGAGTTGTCAGGTGGAAGGATCGTGGTTCCCGAAGATGCAAAGCTTGCTCCTGTGCAACATACCCCTTCGCAGCCGGGTGCCCACCAAGGACACTCTGCACACACTGCCCACAAACAGAATTTCAGGCAATCCAAGAAGAGGCCTTACAAAAGGAAAAACCTTTAATACAATTCTAAAATACTAAAAACCAGAATCATAAAAAACAGATTGAGATGGCAATTTTCAGAGTAGAGGGTGGACATCGGCTTAAGGGGGAGTTGACTCCCCAAGGTGCCAAGAATGAAGCCCTGCAGATACTTTCGGCAGTTTTGCTGACCCGGGAAAAGATGATTGTGAACAATGTTCCTGATATTTTGGATGTCAGGAAACTGATTGAGCTGCTAGTGAGGCTGGGTGTTAAGGCAAAGAAACTGGATGTATGTGATGATGGATCTGCCGGTTGTATTTCTCATAGCTGGGAGTTTTGTGCCAAGGATATAGATATGGATTTTGTCCACTCCAGGGAGTTTTGCAATATCTCCTCTGCATTGAGGGGTTCCGTGATGTTGGTTGGTCCTTTGCTCACCCGTTTCGGATTTGCGAACATGCCCAAGCCGGGTGGTGACAAGATTGGGCGCAGGAGGCTGGATACCCACTTGATTGGGTTGGAGAAGCTGGGTGCCAGGTTGGTGTTCAATGGTGAATTGTCTTCCATAGAGCTCTCTGCCTCGCGTTTGGATGGTTGTTATATGCTTTTGGACGAGGCTTCTGTGACCGGGACCGCAAATATTGTGATGGCGGCTGTTCTTGCCAAGGGCAAAACCACTATATACAATGCTGCTTGTGAACCCTATTTACAGCAGTTGTGCAATATGCTGAACAGGATGGGGGCAAAGATTTCTGGTATTGGTAGCAATTTGCTTTACATAGAGGGAGTTGATTCCCTGGGAGGGACCAAACACACTATTTTGCCGGATATGATTGAGGTGGGTAGTTTCATTGGTCTTGCTGCCATGACTGCAAGTGAGATTACAATCAAGGATGTTGCTTACGGACAGTTGGGCATTATCCCGGACCAGTTCAGGCGTCTGGGCATCACCGTGGAGAGGAGGGGAGATGATATTTTTATCCCTGCACATGAAAATTACCAAATAGAGAGTTTTATGGATGGTTCCATCATGACAATTTCCGATGCTCCGTGGCCGGGCCTCACTCCCGATTTGTTGTCGGTATTCCTGGTTACTGCAACACAGGCAAAGGGCTCTGTCCTTATCCATCAGAAGATGTTCGAAAGCAGGCTCTTTTTCGTTGACAAACTTATAGATATGGGCGCTCAGATTATCTTGTGCGACCCCCACAGGGCAACCATCATTGGGCATAACCGGGAGTTTTGCCTGCGTGGTACAAGGATGGTCTCTCCGGATATAAGGGCCGGGATTGCTTTGCTGATTGCTGCCATGAGTGCCAAAGGGGTGAGCGTGATAGAGAATATTGAGCAGATTGACAGGGGTTACCAGAATATTGATGGAAGGTTGAATGCCCTGGGTGCAAAAATTGAACGTATTTAATTTTAGAATTGGATAAATGGCTCCAAAAAAGAAAAATAAACCTAATGCAGAGACTGCTCCGCCGCCTAAAGGTAAAGAGGCGGTAAAACTTGTTGCCGGCCTTTTTTTTGCCGCTTTGTCTGTTTACACTTTTGTGGCTTTGCTCTCCTATTTGTTTACTTGGGCAGAGGACCAGTCTTTGCTCTCGCGGCCCGATGTGTGGAGTGCCATAGTGCCTGTGGAAAATGGTGCGGGCAAGATTGGATTCTTTTGGGCTAATTTTTTGTTGTCCAAATTGTTTGGACTGGGTGCATTTGTCTTTCCTTTCTTCTTTGCTGCTATTGCGGGTTATAGCCTCAAAATAAAGAATTTCAACCTTGTAAAATTGTTTTACCTCTCTATGTACGGGGCAATAATCATCTCTTTGCTCTTCTCATTTATTTTTGGGTTCACCCGTTTTGACGATTGGTTCGGGAATGGTGTCGGGGGGTCTTATGGTTATTTTGTGAACAGGTGGCTGATTGCAATGCTTGGTGCTCCTGGTGCCGGGGGGGTGATCTTGGTGGCATTCGTTGCTTGGCTGGTATTGTTGAACAGGAATTTTGTCCATTGGATAAACAGGGGGATTTACTCTCTTTTCCACCGTAAGCCTAAGAAGGTAAAGGGTGAAGATGTTGTTGCAGATGGCAATGGTACAGATGGCTTGGAAAAGAGTATTAAAGAGGATGTTGCAGAGGGTGTTGCAGGTGTTGTTGCAGGGGATATTGCCGGTGTAGAAGAAGCTGGTGCAAAAGATGGCGGTCTTGATAATATGAATGGATCCGTTGCCGGTGCTTCTGTGCCGTTTGAGATATATGAGAGGGACTATTCGCAAACAGATGATGACAGGAGAGACTCAGAAGAAGGGATTAGTACCGGAGGAGACCCTTCCGGTGAAATTGAGAACAATGGTCCTGAATTGATTATTGAAGAAGTGGAAGATGATGATTTTACTAAGGATTTGCCAAAGGGCTCCCTGGATACTTTGTTTGACCCACGGTTGGATTTGCCCAGGTACAAGGCGCCCGGGGTAGATTTGCTGAATGACTACACAAACAAGATATACAAGGTTTCCAACGAAGAGCTTGAAAGGAACAATCGTAAGATTGTAAAGACTTTGAGTGACTACAAGATTTCCATTGAAAAGATTTATGCACGTACCGGCCCTACGGTAACTTTATATGAGATTGTACCTAGTGCAGGGGTGAGGATTTCACAAATCAAACGTTTGGAAGATGATATTGCCTTGTCGCTTGCGGCCAGGGGTGTGAGGATAATTGCACCTATCCCCGGCACCAATGCCGTGGGGATTGAGGTTGCCAACAGCAAGCCGAGTGTGGTTCCCATGAAGTTGTTGCTTGAAGATCCCAAGTTCAGAAGTGCGGAGTATGATCTGCCGGTTGTGATTGGCAGGACCATTTCCAATGAGTCCATGATGTTTGATTTGGCCAAGATGCCTCACTTGTTGGTTGCCGGTGCTACCGGGCAGGGTAAATCTGTGGGATTGAATGCTATAATAACTTCTCTGCTTTATACAAAACATCCTTCGGAGATGAAGATGGTGCTGATTGACCCCAAGAAGGTAGAGCTCTCTTTGTACTCGAAGATTGAGAAGCATTTCCTTGCCAAGCTGCCGGATTCTGATGATGCCATAATTACCGATACCCAAAAGGTTGTCTACACATTGAAGTCGCTTACAATTGAGATGGATGCCAGGTACGATTTGCTCAAGCTGGCTCATGTGCGCACAGTCAAGGAGTATAACGAAAAGTTCTTGTCGCGCAAGCTTAATCCTTTAAAGGGCCATAGGTATATGCATTACATTGTGGTTGTTATTGATGAGTTTGCCGATTTGTTGATGACAGCGGGTCGTGAGATTGAAGAACCGATAGTTCGTCTGGCGCAGTTGGCCCGTGCAATAGGAATCCATTTGGTGATTGCAACCCAGAGGCCTACTACAAACATCATTACCGGTTTGATCAAAGCTAACTTTCCTGCCAGGATTGCCTTTAGGGTAATATCCAATATAGATTCCCGTACCATTTTGGAAACCACCGGGGCCAACCAGCTGGTGGGCAGGGGTGATATGCTTATTTCTGTAAATGGCGAGATTACACGTGTTCAGTGTGCTTTTATTGATACTCCTGAGGTAGAGAGGATAACTGCTTTCATCGGGGACCAGCAGGGTTATTCTTCTGCTCACTTTTTGCCTGAGTATAGTGGTGAGGAGGGTGATGGCTCTGGTATAGGGGATGTGGACCTGGGTAAAAGGGACAAGCTTTTTGATGAGGCTGCCAAGCTGGTTGTCCAGTTTCAGCAGGGTTCCACTTCATTGATCCAGAGGAGGATGAATTTGGGTTACAATCGTGCCGGCAGAATCATGGATCAGTTGGAGGCTGCCGGTATAGTGGGGCCTTCGGAGGGTAGCAAGGCGCGTCAGGTGCTTGTTTCCGATTTCATGGCGTTGGACAGGATACTCTCTTCTTTGGATTGATTTTTGTCTGATTGTTTTAATAATTAATTAGTTGGTTGTTTATGCGGACTCTTTTGGGAAAATATCGTTTAACTATGGTGCTGCTGTCTGCCTTTCTGGTGGTGCCGTTCAACTCTTTTTCCATGGGGGCCGGCTCTGACCATTACTCTGCATTGAGAGATAATCCTAGTGCTCCTGATATTTTGGCCAAAATGGCCGAGGCTTTGAAAGGGATTGAGGCTATGGATTTGCTTTTCGAGATGACTGTAACGGACCAGAATGGTAGTGTGGTGGGAAATTTCGAGGGAGAGGTGCAGAGCCAGGGATATGCCTTCAAGCTGCTCAATCCCGATCTTGAGGTTTATTGTGACGGGGTGTCCAAATGGATTTACAACGTTGCCTCTGCAGAGCTGACCATTTTCCCGAATGATACCACCCAGGCAGATTTGGTTGAGAATCCCGTCGGGTTTTTGCTCTCTTTGAACAGTGACAACAGTGAGTTCCGAAAGCCTGGTAAAGCCCAGTACAATCAAAACCCTTTGGACGGCAGGGCTGTATGGACCATCGAGCTTACTCCTAAAAGCCGCTATGCTCCTTACAAAGGTTTGACTATTTGTGTGGATGCGTCGGATTACCTGCCTTCTGTACTTATGTATAAAAGTGCCGATGACAATACTTATACCATCAATATAAAAAGTGTCAGGAAATTACCTGTCTGGCCTTTGTCCAATTTCAGGTTTCCCGAGAAAATGTTGCCTGGTTTGACAGTTACAGACCTCAGGTAGAATGGTTGGGGGTGTTTATTAGATGACTGGGATGGAGTTATTTTAATGCAAAAAAAGGGTGAACAATGTCACCCTTTTCTTATACGTAATGTGTTGTTTTACGTTAGTTACGCTTGTGCTACGGTTTCCTTTGGTAATACGGAAACGTATGATTTATTGTCTGCCTTTTTACGGAAAACAACAATACCATCAATTGTTGCATGAAGGGTATGGTCTTTACCCATGCATACGTTTAATCCGGGATTGTGTACAGTTCCTCTTTGACGAACCAGTATGTTCCCGGCTTTGGCGAATTGTCCGCCAAATAATTTGACGCCTAATCGTTTACTGTGTGATTCGCGTCCGTTCTTCGAACTACCGACACCTTTCTTGTGAGCCATAATCTAAAAATTTTACCGGATTAAAATTAAGCAATGTTTTCAATTTGAATTTGAGTGAGATATTGACGGTGACCGTTTTTCTTTTGATAACCTTTACGGCGTTTCTTTTTGAACACGATTACCTTTTCTCCTTTGAGGTGCGTGAGTACCTTTGCAGTTACAGATGCACCGTCTATGTATGGTGCTCCAACTTTTACTGTGCCCTCGTTATCTACCAAAAGAACTTTGTCGAAGGTGATTGTGGCACCTTCTTCTGCCTTTAGGCGATGAACGTAGAGTTTCCTCTCTTTCTCAACTTTAAATTGCTGTCCTGCAATGTCTACGATTGCGTACATTTTAATTTTTTTTAAAAAATTTTCGACTGCAAGCGGCATTTCCGTTAATTGGATATTTAGTATTCCATTACGTACTCCGCTCTTTTCCAATAGCTTGACAATCTTTTCTATAAATAATTTGGAAGGCAAATATATACATTATTTCTTTACAACCCAAAAAAAAGAGCGCATCGCGCTCTTTTTGCTTAGCCTCCAAAGTCGTCGAAGGCGATATTCTCTTCCGGAACGCCAAGGTTGTCCAGCATTGTAGTTACCGCGCTGTTCATCATTGGAGGTCCGCAAAGGTAATATTCTATATCTTCGGGGGTTTCGTGCTTGCCCAGGTAGTTGTCCTGGAGGACTTGGTGGATGAATCCGGTGTAGCCGGTCCAGTTGTCCTCTGGCTTAGGTTCGCTAAGGGCAAGGTTGAAGGTGAAGTTAGGGAATTCTTTTTCAATTGCCCTGAATTCTTCTTCGTAGAACACCTCCCTCAACGAGCGCGCCCCGTACCAGAAGCTTACCTTGCGGGTGGTCTTTTCTGTATGGAACAGGTGGAAGATATGTGAACGCATTGGAGCCATACCGGCGCCACCTCCCACGAATACAATCTCGTTGTCGGTCTCTTTTATGAAGAATTCCCCGTAAGGCCCGGAAATGGTTACTTTGTCGCCCGGTTTGCGCGAGAATATATAGGAAGAGCAAACACCGGGGTTCACCGGCATGAATGTCCCTTTGCTACGGTCCCACGGCGGGGTGGCTATACGGATATTGAGCATTATTATGTTACCCTCTGCAGGGTGGTTGGCCATTGAATAGGCTCGGAAAGTGTGCTCGGTGTTCTTCATTTTGAGCCCCCAAATGTTCAGTTTGTCCCAGTCTTCGTGGAATTCCGGTTGGACAGAAATGTCTTTTGAGAAATCCACTTCGCAAGGAGGGATATCTATCTGGATATATCCGCCCGATTTGAATTTAAGGTGTTCTCCCTCTGGAGGCCTCACCACAAACTCCTTGATAAAGGTT
>Ga0334883_1001678_pt1 | contig 31237 bp, 19 predicted proteins | sample GraSluR1_MG_6_FD_207230 | JGI IMG/M metagenome (GOLD analysis project Ga0334883, IMG submission 207230) | Sludge microbial communities from methane-producing bioreactor in Wageningen University, Netherlands - Granular Sludge_09_05-R1 | ecosystem: Engineered > Bioreactor > Anaerobic >...
GCCTCGGCCATCTCCAGCGAGCAGGACATCAGCTATAGCTGCAACACGCTGGTGATGACGTTCGTGGTGCCCAGCGCGGGCGTGACGGCGCCGCCGCTCTCGCTGGGGCAGGTGCACAAGCCGTCGGAGTGTCCCATGGTCTGGGACGCCTATTCGCAGGGCAGCTCGTTCCCCGCGGACTTCGCGCTCTACGTGGCCTATCGCCACAACGGTCTGGCCAATACGGCCTACTTCGACGGCCACGCCAAGGCGGTCAAGGACAAGGGCGAGAACATGAGCGGCAATCCCATGGACTAGAAGTCCGGCCGCAGACCCCACCTTCGCCGGGAATGTCGTTGCCAGAGCGTCAGCTCCCGGAGGGAGCAGCTCGAAGAACCTCCCGGCATTCAGCGAGATTCTTCGCTATCTCGCGGCGCGAGATGGACGCTCAGAATGACATGGAACGGACCGGCCGGACTTCTCGGCTGGACCTCCAGGCGCAGGGGCGTAGCCGTCGCCTCTGACCCCTCTCCTGGCTCCCGCAGGGCGGGACAGGAGAGGGGCCGCGGCGAGAGATGCGTCCGACCGGCCAAAGGCGGCGGGTCCCGCCCGGCGGGGCCCGCCCCATCAACGGCGGGCGCCGTTGCCGTTGCGCGCCACGGCCGTTCCCGCCGTCGCCGTCCCTCCGTTCAGACCCCCAACGTCTTCAGATGCTCGCGGCTGATCCTGCAGGCCTCGCCCGGCGCCAACTCCGAGCTGTCCTGCTCGTAGACGATCCACTGCGGGTCATGGCGCGCAGCGGCCGCCAGAGCGCCTGCCAGATCCACCGTGCCCTTGCCCAGCTCGCTGAACGTGTACGGCCCCGGAGCTACCGAGCCACCGGCGGTGTAGGGGCCGTCCTTGAAGTGATAGTACCCCACACGGTCCCCATAGCGGTCGATGAACTCCGCCGGGTTCTCGCCCCCCACCGTCGCCCAGTACACGTCCACGTTCAGCTTGACAAACTCCGGGTCCGTGAGCGCGCACAGCTTGTGGATGCCCTTCTCTCCCTCGAAGGTCTCAAACTCCCAGGCGTGGTTGTGGTAGCAGAAGGTCAGACCGCTGCCGTGGCACTTGCGTCCGAAGGCGTTGAACGCCTGGGCGCTGTCAATGTACGGTGCGATGCCCTCACCGGGGGCGACGCCGGAGCAGATGATGAACCCGCAGTCCATCTGCCCGCAGAACTCGATGGCCTTGTCCTGCCAGTCGGGGTCCGTGACCTGTCCGTACCCGCCGTGGATGCCGGAGAGCCTGAGGCCGGTGTCTCCGAAGGCCCCGCGCACCTGATCGAGGGGTGCGTCCACGAAGGTCGTGCCGATCTCCGCTCCGTCATAGCCGGCGTCTCGCAGCTCCTTGAGCACTCCCGACAGGTCATCGTTCTGCCTGCCGCCATAGACGATGAGTTGTGCCGATACCGCAACCTGCGGCATGGTGATGCCTCCATCCAGCGTGAGTATTGGGTCGAGCAAGATGTGGGTTCGCCGCGGGCGCGCGGGTACCTCTTGCGGGCCGGGTCTGTGCGGAGCGGGCGACAAGTGGCCCGCTCCGTCGCGGCGCACAGCCTCCTTGGGCCTAGACGCAGTGATCTACTCGGCCGGGGCCTGCACGGAGGGCCGCGGTCGAGTCCGGGCGCGTGGCGCCACGTGTCCCGAGTGTGGCCTTCCATGTCCCCGCGGGCCGTGGGAGCCGCCGTCTGCCGGCGCCTGAGCGCTCGGTCCTTGTCTCCTGTCCGCCGGCTGCAAGAAACGGGGAAGGTGTGTGGTGAGAAGCGACGAATAGCCAATCCAATCTTTCCGCGTCCTGCGGGGGGTGTTTTTCGAACCTTGCACAGTCGTCGAAAGGGAGGCAGACGGATGACAATGTGGAGAGCGATGCTCGTCGGGTGTACGCTCGTGGCCCTGGTGCTGGGCGTGGCGGCGCTTGGTGGCTGCCCCAAATCGCCGGAGCCGGAGAGTCAGCCGCCCGAGGGCGGGATGGCCGGCCTGCCGGGCTATGACGAGGGCGAAGGAGGGCCCGCGGGAGAGGGCGGCGCGGCGCCGACGGGTGAGCCGGTCAAGATCGGTGCGATCTTCGCCGTCACCGGCGGAGCGGCCCCCCTTGGTGAGCCCGAGAAGCGGGCGGCGGAGATGATCGAGGAGCAGATCAACGCCGCCGGTGGCGTCCTGGGGCGCCCGCTGGATATCATCATCAAGGACGACAAGAGCGAGACCAATGAAGCCGTCCTGGCCTGCACCGATCTGATCGAGACCGAGAAGGTCGTGGCCATCGTCGGCCCCAGCACCACGCCCAACACGATGGCAATCAAGGACAAGTGCGAGGAATCCAAGGTCCCTCTGGTCTCCTGCGCCGCAGGCAAGACCATTACCGAGCCCCTGGCCTCCTTCGTGTTCGCCGTGCCGCAGACCGATCTGCTCGCCGTGGCCAAGATCGTCAAGTACCTGCAGGCGCAGAAGATCACCAAAGTCGCCACCATCTGTGACGCCAACCCTTACGGTGACAGCGGCCGCCAGCAGATGGAGAAGCAGTTCCCCGCCGCCGGAATCGAGATCCTCGCCTCGGAACAGTTCGGCACCAACGATACCGACATGACGCCCCAGCTCACGAAGATCAAGAAACTCAGCCCCGGAGCCGTGGTCTGCTGGGGAACCAACCCCGGGCCGGCCCACGTGGCCATCGGCATGAAGAAGCTGAGCATGGCCATGCCCCTTATCCAGAGCCACGGTGTGGCCAATGCCGCGTTCCTGGAGCTGGCCAAGGAAGCCGCCGAGGGGGTTCAGCTTCCCGCCGGCCGCCTCATCGTCGTGGACCAGTTGCCCGAGGGCGGGGAGCAAAAGGATGTCCTGACCAAGTTCGCCGCCGACTTCAAGGACAAGTTCTCCAAGGATGCCGACACCTTCGCGGGCCACGCCTATGACTCTTTGCATATCGTCATCAAGGCCATCGAGGCCGCGGGCAAGGACGACCGCGAGGCCGTGCGCGATGCCATCGAGAAGACCTCGGGCTTCGTGGGCACCGCCGGCACCTTCAACTACAGCCCCACCGATCACAACGGCCTCACCGAGGATGCATTTGTGTGGGTCAAGGTCGAGGGCGGCAAGTGGACGCTCGCTGAGTAGGCCGCCGCAGGCGAACCTGCGCTGCGGTCTGCCACCGGCCACGGACATGCGCCGGCCCCCATCCGCCGTCCGGGGGCCGGCGACCATCCCTGCCGCCGTCGCCATGCATTCGGGCCGGCCCCCCGCCGGGCCGGATGAACGCGCCGCATCCGACCACCCACTCAAAGGCGGAAGACCCACCCAATGAGCCTGTCAGATACCCTGCTGCAACTGGCCCTCTCCGGCATCGCCCTCGGTACGGTGTACGGCATTGTGGGCCTCGGCTTCACCATCATCTACAATGCCACCGGTGTCATCAACTTCGCCCAGGGCGAGTTCGTGATGCTCGGAGGCCTGATCGCCGTCACCCTGGCTCAGTTCCATGTGCCCCCCCTCGCCTCGGCCCTGATCGCCGGCATCGTCGTGGCCCTCGTGGGCATCCTCCTCGAGCGGCTCGCGATACGTCCGGTCAGCCGTCGTTCCGTGATGGCGATGATCACCGTCACCATCGGGGCCTCCATGGCGCTGAGGGGACTGGCTCTGGCCCTCTGGGGCCCCAATGCCCAGGCCCTGGACACATTCTCCGGCGACACCCCCATCGCCGTGGGAGGCGCCGCCCTGGCGCCTCAGGAGTTGTGGGTCGTCGGCACCGCCCTGCTGATCGTGGTGGCCACGCAGCTCTTCTTCAACCTCACCGTGGTCGGCAAGGCCATGAGGGCCTGCGCCATCAACCGCGTGGCGGCGCAGCTCGCCGGCATCGGCGTCGAGCGCATGACGCTCCTGGCCTTCGGCCTCAGCGCCGGGATGAGCGGTGTCGCCGGGGTCGTCCTGGCGCCGCTGACCATGGTCTCCTGCAGCTCCGGCACCCCTCTGGCCGTGAAAGGTTTCTGCGCCGCCATCGTCGGGGGCCTGGGCAACGGCGTGGGTGCCGTGGCCGGCGGGGTGCTGCTGGGGGTGCTGGAGTCCATGGGGGCGGGCCTTGTGAGCTCAGGCTACAAGAACGCCTTCGCCTTCCTGGTCCTGCTCCTGGTCCTGTTCCTGCGCCCCAGCGGGCTGTTTGTTCGCAAGTCCGCGGAGGGGCTGTAGATGCCCGTATGGGCGGACTTTGCCGACGTGTGGCGCACGCTCTGCGGCCCAAACCAAGCCGTTGGGCGTGCTCCCTACCCGCCTTGCGGGAAGGCCCTGGGTGGGGTCCCGGCCGTTGCGGATCGCCGGCCCTACGACGCCCCCCCTCAATCCCCCCGCAGGCGGGGGGAGGCGCGATCCAGCGCCTCGCCGCAAGTATATGCGGGGGATGAGGCGACGTGGGTAGGCACTTTGCCCGAGCCAGCACAGCCTGAGTTTCCAGCCCGACTCGGCGTCCCCCCCTGCGGGATCGGCCGCGGCACCGACTCGACGCGAGCCTCCGGGCAGTGCTCGTGGGTCTGAGGCGGAGCTTCACCAGACCGTCTGAGGCCACGCCTGGTGGCCTCCGAGGCCCGCCGCGGGGCCCGGGCCCGCCTTTCGTCGGCGAGAGCTCAGCGTCGGCCCGCCCGTCTGCGCGGGCGGCAAAGCACACAGACACCTATTCCGCGGCCGCCCCCGGGCAGGTCGCGCTCGGTTTCCAACACTATGCTCAATGCTCTGAGAAATGCGGTCCCCCTGCTGCTTCTGCTCGTGGCCGTGGCGCTGTTTCCTCTGGTCGCCCGCAGCCACTATCTGCAGCAACTGGGGGTCTTGATCGGCCTGTACTCCATGGTCACCATCGGCCTGAGCCTGCTCATGGGCTACGCCGGACAGGCCTCGCTGGGACAGGCGGCGTTCTTCGGCCTCGGTGCCTACTCCTCCGCGGTGCTTTCCACCAAAGCCGACCTCAATCCCTGGCTGGCGCTGCTCGCCGGTATCGTCATCACCTGCACGGTAGCGGCACTCGTGGGGCGGCCGACGCTCAGGCTCCACGGCCACTATCTGGCCATGGCCACGCTGGGCTTCGGCATCATCGTGCAGGTGTTCTTCCACGAGGCCAAGCCCATCACCGAGGGCTTCGGCGGCATCGCCTCCATCCCCAGGCTCTCCATCGGCGGCCTGGTGTTCAAGGGCGATATGCTCAACTTCTACCTCGCCTGGGCCGGCACCGCCGCCTGCCTGGCCATCGGCCTCAATGTGGTGGAATCCCGAGTCGGCCGCGCCATGCGGGCCATCCACGACAGCGAGATCGCGGCCTCCGCCTGCGGCGTCGATGTGGCCCGCTACAAGGTGCAGGTCTTTGTCCTCGGCGCCGGGTTCGCCTCCTTAGCCGGGAGCATCTACGCCCACTACATCACCTTCGTCAGCCCCGAGCCCTTCGGGCTCATGTTCTCGGTGCAGCTTCTGGTGATGGTGGTCGTCGGTGGCGCCCGCAGCCTGTGGGGCGCCGTGCTGGGAGCGGCCCTGATGACGGCTCTTGGCCAGCAGATCGAGAAGATCGAGCTCATCCGCGACCTGAGCGTGGTCGTCTACGGGACCCTCCTGATGCTGTTTGTCATCTTCATGCCCGACGGCCTGGCAGGGCTGGTGCGGCGTGGCTGGGGCCTGTTGCCGTGGACCGGGCCCAGGGGGGACGCCCATGTCTGACATCGTCCTGCAGGTGGAGCAGGTCACCAAGTCCTTCGGCGGCGTCACCGCCCTGGACAGCGTGTCCTTCGAGGTGCGCCAGGGTGAGGTGCTGGCCATCATCGGCCCCAATGGGGCGGGGAAGACCACACTGTTCAACATGGTCTCCCGCGTCTTCCCGGTCAGCTCCGGGCGCATCAGCTTCCGGGGCCGTGACATCACCCGTGCGGCCCCCCATGCCATCGCCCGGGCCGGCATCGCCCGCACCTTCCAAAATCTCCAGGTCTTCTCGCAGATGACCGTCCTGGAGAACGTCCTGGTGGGCTGTCACACCACGGGCCGGGCCGGCTTCTGGTCCGCCGCCCTGCGGCTCCCCGCGGCCCGCACCGAGGAAGCCGCGTTGCGCAAGCGGGCGCTGGAGATGCTGGCGGTGGTCGGACTGACCGACCGCGCCCACGAGCAGGCCGCCGTTCTCTCCGTCGGCCAACAGCGCATGCTCGAGCTGGCCAGGGCCCTGGCCATGGCTCCGGACATCGTCCTGCTCGATGAGCCCGCGGCCGGGCTCAATACCCGCGAGACCGCCGCGCTCTCCGAGATGGTCGTCCGTGTCCGCAATGACTTCGGCGTCACCGTCGGCCTCATCGAGCACGACATGAGTCTGGTCATGGGGATATCCGACCGCGTGGTCGTCCTGGAATACGGCTCCAAGATCGCCGAGGGCGCACCCTCGGAGGTGCAGCAGAACCCGAAGGTGATCGCGGCGTACCTGGGAGAAGACGAGGGACCGTAACGGCCGTGGCGCGTGGCGCGTGGCGCGCGAACGGCGATGTTCACCTCTCCCAGCCCGCGAAGCGGGCGCACGGGAGAGTCTGGCGCTCCTGCGGACCGCGCGCGGGTGAAGGGCGCCGCCACCGGCCGAGACGGCAACGGCGCGAACACAGCACGATAGCATCGGCGGGCAAAGATCATGTCGACACTACTGCGACTTGCCAGCGTCAACGCCTTCCACGGGCCCCTGCATGCCCTCAAATCGGTCTCGCTGCACGTGAACCGGGGCGAGATCGTGGCGCTGTTGGGGGCCAATGGGGCCGGGAAGAGCACCACCCTCAACACCATCTGCGGCCTGGTGAGCGCCCGCGACGGCACCATCGAGTACGAGGGCAAGGACATCTCCTCCATCGGGCCCGCCCCCATCGTCTCGGCGGGTCTGACCCAGGTGCCCGAGGGACGCCAGATCTTCGGTGAGCTGTCGGTGCGCGACAATCTCCTGATGGGCGCCTACCTCCGCCTGCGCCGCCGAGACGGCAAGGCCGTGGCCGCGGACATCGACCAGGCCGTGGAGATGTTCCCGATACTGGGCGAGCGCATGAGCCAGCGCGCCGGTACCCTCAGCGGCGGCCAGCAGCAGATGCTGGCCATCGCCCGCGCCCTCATGTCCCGCCCGCGCATGCTCCTTCTCGATGAGCCCTCGATGGGTCTTGCCCCCCTGATCGTCAAGGACATCCTGCGTGTGGTCTCCGACCTTCGCCAGACGGATGGGACCACCGTTCTCCTGGTGGAGCAAAACGCCGCCGCGGCTCTGAAGATCGCGGACCGCGGATATGTCATGGAGACCGGACGCATCGTCCTGGAAGGCTCGTCGGAGGAGCTCTCCCAGGACCGCGAGGTGCGCCGGGCCTACCTGGGCAAAGACTACGACGAGATCTAGCCCTACCTCAGGGGCTCCGCATTCAAGGAGGTCCACAGCACGTGGAACACGCCATCTGGAACCCCCAGTTTGAGACCATGCCCCGCGGCGAGATCGAGCAACTGCAGCTTGAGAGGCTGCAGGCAACGGTCAACCGCGTGTTCCGCAATGTGCGGTTCTACGGGCAGATGTTCGAGCACGAGGGTCTCGTGCCCGAGGACTTCGGCACCTTCGAGGACCTCCGCAAGCTTCCCTTCACCACCAAGGCCGATCTTCGCTCGGCCTATCCCTACTCCATGTTCGCCCTCCCGCTGCGCGAGGTGGTGCGCATCCACTCCTCCTCGGGCACCACGGGGCACCCCACCGTGGTGGGCTACACCCGCAACGACCTGGCCCACTGGACCGAGCTGACGGCCCGCAATCTCGTGGCCGGCGGCGTCACCAAAGACGACGTGGTGCAGGTGTTCTTCGGCTACGGCCTGTTCTCCGGCGGCTTCGGCCTCCACCACGGCGCCGAGGCCATCGGCGCCTCGGTCATCCCCGTGTCCAGCGCCGACATCGAAAGTCAGGTCAAGGTGATGCAGGATTTCCGTACCACCGCCCTGATCGGGCTGCCCAGCTATGCTCTCCAGATCGCCCAGGCCATCGAGCAGGGAGATGTCGACCCCAACTCCCTGTGTCTGAGAGTGGGCGTCTTCGGCGGCGAGCCGTGGTCCGAGGCCCGGAGAGAGGAGATCGAGCAGCGGCTGCGCATCCGGGCCACAGACATCTACGGCCTGTCCGAGGTGGGGGGACCCGGCGTGTCCGGCGAGTGCGAGTGCCGCTGCGGCCTGCACATATCCGAAGACCACTTCATCGTCGAGGTCATCGATCCCGAGAGCCTCGAGCCCATCGCCGACGGCGAGCCGGGCGAGCTGGTCTTCACCACCGTGGCCAAAGAGGCCTTTCCACTGCTGCGCTACCGCACGGGAGATGTGGCCTCCGTCACCAGGGAGCGCTGCGCCTGTGGCCGCACCTTGGCGCGTATGTCCCGCATCCACAGGCGCACCGATGACATGGTGATCATCCACGGTCAGAACATCCACCCCGCGGACATCGCAACGGTCATCGCCGACATTCCGGGAGTGGGCGGGGCCTTCCGCTTGATCGTCGATCGCGTGGCGGGCAAAGACACCCTCGAGGTGGAAGTCGAGCTGTCCAGCGACCTGTCCGACGACACGGTCAGCGCCATCGAGCGCACCGACAACGATCTCACCGAGCGTCTGAGCCGCACCCTCGGCTTCGAGCTACAGGTGCGCCTGACCGAGCCGAGGTCGTTGACCGCCAACGGGGAGAAGAGCGCCCAGGTGGTGGACCGCCGGTCGGTCTAGAAGTCCTGCCGAAGATCCCGTATTCGCCGCGATTGTCATTCCAATAGCGTCCGCTCTCCGCGAGAGCAGCTCGAAGAATCTCCTGGCGTTCAGCGGGATTCTTCGCTATCTCGCTGCCCGAGATGGACGCTCAGAATGACATGAAACGGACCGGCCGGACTTCTCGGCCGGGCTTCCAGAGGCCCGGCCGGAAACCCCGCCTTCGCCGGGAAGGTCCTTTTGAGAGCGTCGTCTCCCGGCAAGAGCAGCTCGAGGAATCTCCTGCCATATGGCGAGATCCTTCGCTATCTCGCTGCGCGAGATGGACGCTCAGGAAGACATGAAACGGACCGACCGGACTTCCCGGCCGGAATCCACACCTGCGCCCCCCACGCCTTGCCCCATGACCTCCAGAAGAGGTGATCCACGTGCCACCGATGGTTCTGCTCCTTTGCATCCTCCTGTGCAGGGCCTCCCTCGGCCAGGTCCTCGAAGACCACGACATGGAGGCCGAGGGACTTGGGCCCTGGCATGTCTACGGCACGCCGCTGTCGGTGGAGAAGAGCTCCCATGCACGCACCGGCATGCAGTCGCTGCATGTGGTTACCGACAACAAGGACACCATGGGCGGGAACTACGAAGGCACGTCCCGTTCCCTGGGTGCCTTCGAGCCCGGCGACCTGATCTGCCTGTCCTTCTGGTATGACGTCAAGGGCAGCGGGAGCATCGTGGCCGGAATCGGACGCACGTCTTTCGAGGGGCGCTGGGTGCTCTCCGGCACCGACTGGACGCGGGCCGACCTGACTCTGCGCTGCGCCCAGCCGGGCACGTACAACGTCTGGCTCAGCCAGGAGGGGGAGGCGACAGACTTCTATCTGGATGACTTCGAGCTGCAGGTCATCCGCCGGCCGCGGTTGGGCACCGCGCCCGCCGAGGATCGCGTGGCCCTCACCGGCGGCCCCCTCCGCCTCACCCTGGATCGGAAGACCGGCGCCCTGTGCGGCATCGAGAACCTGGCCACCGGTGAGACCTACGCTGATGTCGGGCCGCGCCGGCCGTTGTTCTCCGCCGAACTGCTCGCCGCCGACGGCCTGGGGTATGAGAAGCTGCCCTTCACCGAGGCCACGCTCATCGAGCTGCGACAGGACAACGAGCGGGCCGCGAGGCTTCAGTACACCCTGGGCAAGCTCGTGGTCACCGTCTACGTGGCCCTGGCGGATGACGGCGCGGCCACATTCACCGGCTCGGTCCACAACGCCACCGACCGACCCTTGCTGTCCTTCGAGCTGCCCATAGTCTCCGATGCCATGCCCGCCGAGGACCCGGAGCGGCTTACCCTCGTCGACCCCTACGTGTGCGGCCGCATCGTTCCCGATGCCACCAAGTCCACCGGCTGCCACACCACCTATCCCGGTCGCGGAGTCATGGGCTGGATGGACCTGTACGGGGAGCGCGGTGGGCTGTACCTGGCCACCCACGATGAGAGCAGCACCGCCACGCGGCTCATGGCCCTGCCCGCGCCCGGCCCCGCCTTCGACCTGTCCCTCACCCGGGAGATCGTGGTGAGGCCCGGCGAGACCTGGCAATGCCCCCGCAGCGTGCTCGCCGTGCACGAGGGCGACTGGCACGCCGGTGCCGACCGCTACCGCGCCTGGGCCGAGAGCTGGATGCAGCCTCCGGATGTGCCGCAGTGGATGCACGAGGCCAATGGCTGGGTGCTCATGGGCGTCCAGAACGGGATCGAGTTCCGGCGCATCCCGGATGTGTTCCGGAGCGCGCAGTGGATGGGCATCGACTATCTGCACGTGCAGGGCCAGGGCATCGACAACATGTGGTTCGATGCCGAGGGCAACCGCAAGTCGCACCCGATGACCTTCCTGTACCCCAGCCCGAAGTTCGGCACCCCCCAGGAGCTCAAGGCCGCCGTGGACGCGATCCACGCCCGGGACGGGCACGTGATGTTCTACTACCTGTACGAGCGCTGGACCCCGAGCCTGTCGGTCTCGGAGGACTTCGGCAGCGGGAGGCGCTCCGATGTGCCCCCGGAGTACCGGCCGCCCGGCCTGGACTTCTACTACGAAAGCGCCCTGGTGGAAAGACCTGGTGGCACGCCGCCCACCGAGCACCCGGAGATGGCCGAGCGCATCATGTGCCTGGATGCCCCCGGCTGGAAGGAGTGGATGCGCCGCTGGGCCATTGACGTCTACGCCCGGCAATACGGGGCCGACGGGTTCTACTGGGACGTCATGGGCCGCGGTGGCCCCTTCCGCTGTTTCAACGAGCGCCACGGCCATCAGGGGCAGAACCACTGGGCCAGGGGCTGCGCCGATGTGCTCAAGACCGTCCTCGCCGAGGGGCGGCGCATCAACCCCGACTACGCGGCGGCGATCGAGGGCTGCTCCGACGTGCTGGGCCAGTGGAACGGTTTCCATCTCATGTCCGGCGCCACGATGCACCCCAACGTGTTCCGCTACACCTTCCCCCGCTATCTGTTGGTCGACGGCTTCTCCAACACCACCTGGAAGCTCACTCACCCGCAGAAGGCCCATCGCGTGTTCCTCGACGGCGAGCGGTTCGATATCCACGGCTACGACCAGCGGGTCAAGCGCATCCTCAACCTGCGCCGTCGCATCAAGCCCTTCATCGACTGGCCCGCGGTGTTTCGCGATACCGTCGGCATCACCGTCTCCGACCCTCAGGTGCAGGCCCGGGCCTTCTGCCGCACCGATGGCGAGAACCGCGTCATTGCCATCACCATGATGAACGAGGACGCCGTCGACGGTGCCACGGTGGAAGTGGACCTGTCGCCCATCGGTGAGGCGAAGACGGCCCACCTGTTTGCTCTGGACGGGCGCGTCGAGGCGCTTGAGGTGGGCTCGGGGCCGAGTGCGCGCCTCGCGGTGCCCGCGGACGCCGTCTCGGCGGCGGTGATCGTCGCCGCTATCGACCCGGCCCTGGCCGCCGTTCCGTGGCTGGAGCAGATCACAGAGCCCGGGCAGGACGGGGCCGTCCTGTCGGTTTTCTGTCCCCTGGGGCCACCCGCAGGGCTGCGGTGGTCCGTGGACTGGCCGGAGGCCTATGCTCCGCACCGGCAGGCCCCCGCGGACGACGGGCCGTGCCTGCGCCGCGTGGCGTTCCTCGACGACACCGGCCTCGCGGGTCTGAAGCACTGGGACCGGGCGAAGGCGCGGATCGCATGGGAGGGTGGCTCCGCCGACACCCGGGTCATGCTGGCCCCGCCCCTCGTCAATGGGGACTTCGAGGAGGTGACGGACGGGTACCTGGCCTACTGGGGCGCACCGCCGTGCGCGGACGACCCCTTTGAGGGCACGGCCTGCATCCGCCTGGACCAGACCACCGCACCTTTGGGCCACGTCTCCTTGCTGACCCCGGTGAAGCCGGATTGTGAGTACCGCTTCCGGGTATCACTCAAAGCGATGGCGGCCGGGGGAGTGGGGGCGCATGTGGTCGAGTACGAGGAAGGCGGCCAGTTCGTACGCTCGGCGGCGCTGAACGCGCAGAAGGTCGGCGAGTGGGAGACGCTGGAGACGACATTCCGCACCCACCTCAATCCGCGGAGCACGGCGATCTACCTGTACAACTTCAGCAGGGACAATGTGGCATGGTTCGACGGCATCGAGCTTGAGGAAGTGAGATAGCGAGCCGGGGGCGGGCCAGGCACGGTCACGGCTCCGCCGGCACCAGTCGCACCTGAATGCCGGCGATATCCGCGCGGCCGGCCCAGTGCGAGCCCTTCGTGAACACAACGCGCAGGTGCCGGGCCGTCGTGGTGGCGAAGGTTGACGTCTGAACCATCTCCGCGCGCCCCTTCTCCCGCTCCTCACGCGCCACCACCTGCCACGTCTCGCCGTCGGCAGAGGTCTCGATCTGGTACTCCAGGGGCATGTACACCGCTTCGGAAGCGCGGATCTGCACGAGGTTGATGCTCTGGGGGGATTGCCAGTCCAGTTGCACCCAGGCGGGCCATTCGGCATTCCACGGGTGGGGCCAGACAGTGCCCGGGTTGCCATCCACCATGGCCCCGGGGTCGGCGGCCGTTTCTGTCTCGCCGGGTCCGGCCGCGCTGATCTCGCAGAAGCGGGCGATGTCCACATCCTGCACTCTCGGCAGCTCCACCACATCGATGACGGCATCGGCAGACCACAGCCGCAGGGCCACGCGGTGGGCGCCCTGCCGGGTGGCGGAGGCCAGGTCGAGCTCGGCAACAAGCGGCTCCAGCATCTGCGTCTCTGTGGGTAGGTCCCCGTCATTCATCTGCACGAGCTGCAGCCTCGTGCCCTCCGGCGCCGACACCCGGTAGGAAAGACCGTGTTGCTCGAGCTTAACCATTCGTGGTAGGCCGGCGATCACCGCCACGTGCTGCGGGAGCAGGTCCAGCACGGCGCTCCCACGATCTACCCTCACCGCGCGATGGGCCAGCATGTCGACCCAGTGGGTGTCGGTGCTCTGTTTGGCCGCAACCAGGGCGCCGGCGACGCGGTAGTCGTTGGTGTTGTAGACGGTGAGCAGCGTCTTGGTCGGAGTGGGGAAGAGGTTGGCGTACACACCGTCGTGCGTGGTGGGCACAAGCGGAGTGGCCTGCAGGCTCTTGAACGCATCGCGGCTTTGACGCAGTACCTGCATGAGGGCTTCGGCCTCCGCCGCATGGGGTGTCCCGTCCAGGTAGTTCTCCGCCCCATTGCCGTTGAACAGCACCTCGCGCAACTGGGCAATCTGCTCGTCGGGCGTGCCCGTCGGCAGATCGATGAACTTGAAGTCCGGGAACACGAAGCGCAGCAGGTGCACGGGGGCCCGGTACAGGCCGGGGTTCTGGGGCCGCTGGCGGCAGCCGTAGTCCAGAACGCTGTCGAACTCATTGAGCAGGAGGTCCACGGCCGGCCCCTCGGTGGACAGGCCGACCTGCGGCGTCGTCTTGTCCAGTTCGGAGCGCACCCTGCGCACCAGCTCGCGCACTCCGTTCAGACCGATGAGGCGCCCCGCATGCCCGTGAAGCGGATTGTCGCAGCGCGCCTTGTCCAGGGTGCCGAACCCCAGCTCGTCGAGGTAGATGACGTCCAGTCCCAGGTCGCGGGCCAGACGGGCCGAAGTCTCCGCCAGGAAGCCGTGCCATGGCTCCCATGCCAGGCACATCGCCTCATTGGCGAAGGCCTTCACCCCCTGCTCGCCGTGCATCTGACGCCACTGCACGCCGTGCTCCCGGTACACCGGTGAGGTCTCGTGAGCGATGTACCCCTCTACGTAATGACAGGTGGACAGCCCGGCGCCGCGAAGGGCGGCCACGTACTGTCGCAGGCCCTCCAGCCCGAAGTCCGGCCGGTAGTCGTACACTCCGTTCACGTGCCTGGCCTGGACCATGAACTGGCAGCAGTCGTAGCGCCGCAGCCGCGGCACCTCTTCCAGTGCCTCGGGCAGTGACTGTTTGGCATACAGGTCCGGCAGTCCGTAGTAGAACGTATCGCGAACGGCGGGGCGCCGGTGGGGTTGCCACCAGTCGCCGGCCCAGGCGCGGTAGTTGTCCAGGACCTGCCTCCAGTCGCCGGCGAACACCCCGACAGCCATCGGCGGCAGGCGCACCGTCTCACCGGGCCGAACCGGGATCTCGGGAACGTAGCAGCACAGCGCCATCCCCTCCTGGCACCGCGCGCCCTCCCAGTAAGGCAGGCCGTAGCGGTGCGCGACGGCGAGCCCATCATGCTTCGGAACACGTTTGGACAGCTCGAAGCTCTTGCGAAGCAGCGAGGTGTCCCTGCACACCACACTCAACCCTCCCGTGGCGCCCTCCACCGTTCCGCAGAAGCCCATCACCTGCATCCGGGCGTACTGGCCGTAGTAGGTGAGCGCCTCGATGGGCACATCATTGAGCACTCCCGCCCAATAGGGCCAGACGTAGGTGACGTCCCGGACGTCACCGGCCGATAGGCCGTCGAGGATCGGCAGGGCCACGGCCGCCTCGCCCGCATTGCGGCAGGTGAACTCCAGCTTCCACAGGCTCTCGGGGCCTGGGTCCACCTCGATCCGCAGCTCCGCGCGGTCCAAAGGCCCCTCCTCCACCGGGCGCAGGCCGAGAACCAGCGTCGACGACCCCTCACTGCTTTCCACCCGCGCGGTGTCGACACGCAGATCGGAAGACAGGTACTTCGTGCGGGCGTCGCCATCGGGGACGCGGAGCTCGAACACCGCCCGCAGGCCGCTCTCTAGCAGCATCTCCTGATTGCCATCGGGCAGAGCCAGGTTCTGCACCGAGGTCAGAGCAAGGCCGCTACCTGTGTCCAGGGCGATGCGATAGTGGGTGTTGGCAAGTGACCAGCCGGCATCCGTGGGCGTGATGGTTGCGGCGCAGGAGAAGGCAGCGCAGAAGCAGAGAAGCGCGGCGGATATGCCGTACATGGCGGACCTCCTGGGACATGGAGAGAGGGCCGTGGAAGTGCCGGGACCGCGGGGGGCGTGCTCCCAGCACGTCGACACCCCTACTCCCCTGCGCTCAGCTCCACGCGGTCGATCCCGAACCAGGGGCGGTTTCCCGTTTGCCCTTCCGGCGCCAGATTCCGGACGGTGATCGCGTTCACGCCCTGCTTGAGCGCAGTCTTCGGTACCGCGTAGGCGTGGGAAGTGAGCCTGTCCTCGGCGAAGGGCACGTCGGCGGAGAAGACCACCTCATCGTTGATGCGAATCTCGCCGGGGATCCTGCCACCCGGTGGCTCGGGGCAGCGCAGGCCCGTGACGGTGAGTACCGCGTCGGCCGCAGCGGTCTTGTCCATCCGGAACCAGCCCTGGAGCCGATCGTAGGGGCTATTGCCCTTTGCGTAGACGTAGTTGCCCACATCGGAGACCTTGACACGCCCCGGATAGGCGTGGATGCCGTAGCCATGAAGCTGGGCACCTCCGGCCTCGAGCTCGCGGCCTGTGAGCGTCAAGGGTGGCCCGGCAGGATCGAAGGCCTGTAGCGTCTCGGGGTCGGGCGGCCCGAGCATCGTCGAGAGCTGCGCCAGGGCACCGGCGGCATAGCTGGCCGCCAGGGCATTGGGGGCATTGGCGTGGCTGGAGGAATGCTGCGTGGAGGTGGTATCCGCCGCCAGCAGCTCCGCCAGGGCCTTCGCCTCGGCGTAGGCCGCCCGCGCGGTGGTGGAGTCCTCGGCCCGGACCGCTGCATAGGTCCGCACCAGGGCGTCGTAGAACTGCAAAGTGCGCTCGCCGTAGGCAAACAGCGCCTCGTCCTCGGCAACGCGGGCAGTCACGCGCTGAGGCAGCTTCGCCCCCAGAACCGCGTTCACAATCGCGCGGCATTCCCGGGCCGACTGCAGCATGTCCAGCAGGTCCGGGCCGTCGTTGTCCTCGAACTTTGTGTGCTCGTACTTCAGGTGTGAGGTGGGGAAGAGGTCGGCGGCACCCCGGGTGAGGCGATTGGCCAGCCCGTACTTGAGCTGGCTGACATTGCACAGCATCTGCTGCAGGTGCGCGTAGAACCCGCGCATCTGGGGTCCGGCTTCATGGTAGCGTCCGGCGAAGTAGTCCTCCCACAGTCCGGAGCAGTCCACTCCCGGGTCCCACAGTTGCCTGGCCATCTGCCAGTTGGTCAGCGCCTTGTTGCCCCAGTTCTCCGTGGTGCAGTGCATGTAGTGGAAGTGCCGGGCGCCGATGCCGTGGTAGTAGGGGATGTCGCGGCTCATGCTGTCCATGAAGCAGATGGGAAGGCACTTGTAGCCCGAAACGTTGTAGTATTCGCCGATGCAGATCTGCCCCCTGTAGTGCCGCTCCGGGTCCAGTGCCCAGCCGTACAGGTGCTTGCGGTAACCGGAGTTGGTGGAGCAGTCCTCGGCCTGGAAGTCATGCACATAGCAGCGGACGATGGGGAAGTAGGTGGCGATACAGGTCTCGTAGTCGAAGCCCTCGGGCAGTGGGCGAGTCGGGGGCTCCAGCACGTCGGCATAGGCAAGGAACAAGATGCGCACCGGGCGGTTGATGCGTCCGGCGGCCCGGGCCCTCTGGATCTCCTGAGCGTAGCGGTGGATCAAGAGCAGGTTGCGGTCCGTCTGACTGCCGGCGGCCTTGCACCGGTCGCATTCGCACCACTTGCCGGCATCCAACGTCCAGACGTTCATGATGTCGGCATCCCGGTACCGACCCGTGGCCAGGTCCTCCATCGCTCCCCGCATCCACTCGGTGAGCGCGTCCTGGTTGGTGGTGCAGAAGTTGTCCCCACCATCTCCGTGGATCTTGTCGCTGCGCCTGCCGTCGCGGAGGCCGAACCACTCCGGATGGGCCTCGAAGTAGGTGAGCCTGCCGTTCCCGTCGGCATCTCCCTGGTACTGCTCACCCACCGCATAGGGGTCGGCGGGCTTGTCCTCATCGCCCTCGAAGCGGGGGTGGTTGTACGGATAAGCGGAGCGCGGGTTGAGGTACAGGTCTGTCAGTACGTGCCCGCCACCCACCAGCATGATGCCCAGCTTGTGCAAAAGTCCCTTGGGCTCCTGTTCCACGCACCAGTAGTTCAGCCGATTGCGGGCCATCCACAGGACAAACTCGGGGTTCCCCCGGTTCTCCCAGGCGTGGAAGCCCCGGGTGGCGAAGGCCGGCTTCTCACTCACGCTGAGCGGCGGCAGACTCTCCAGCGGGACAGAGGGTGTCTCCTGGTTCACCTCGCCGGGGGCATACCAGCGCACCCCGAGCCTGTGGAGCAGGTCGTAGGCCGCGTACAGCGTGCCCACCCGCCCGCCGCCGGCCAGTAGCAGGACACGCCGGCCTTCCAGCTCGGCAGTGCGCAGAGCATAGCCCTCCGGTCCCAGCGCCGCCAGCTCGGCGCCGAGGGCCTCGGCGTCGGGGAGCCGGTTGGAGACGGCATTACTCTCAGGCCCACCGACGAGGATCAGCTCCCCCGCGGGGATGTCGTCATCCCTTGCGATGGCGAAGTCCTCCGCCCGTCCCGAGACCTGCCGCAGGTACCTTTGCAGCTCCACGGCGGCGAAGCACTGGGTGCAGGCGATGTCATCGGCCGGGTCGGCGTCGTTCCAGCCCACGGTCTCCTCGGCCGCCGCCGCGGTGGCGGCATCGGCGAAGGGGCCGCTGTCCACGATGATGGTCGCGGCCGAAGCTGCACCGCAAACGAGGAACGCGCACAGGGCCGTGAAACGGACAAGTGCAGTCATCCTGGCTTCCTCCTGTCGACTCCGGCAGACCTGCCCGCGTCCCACCGCCTTCGGCGGCTATGCATCCCACGTCCTCATCGTCAGCCCCGGGGGCAGCGCCGCCGGGCGCTCGCAGCGGCTGTCGACCTGCAGGTACCTGCGGGCCTCGGCGGCCTCGTGCACCCTCTGCATCACGTCCACCACGTGGTACGCCAACTCGCCGCCGGCGCGAGGGGCTCTGCCGCCCCGCAGGGCATAGGCCAGGTCGGCCACGCCGATCCCGCGGTTGTTGCCCTCGGCATAGCCGTGGGTCAACGGGACTTCTCGCCAGTCGCTCTCCCCGGCCAGGCAAAGGCGCACCGGGCCTCCGAAGGTGTTCGGGTCGGGGACGGACAGCGTCCCCTCCGAGCCGTAGACCTCGATGTGGGGAACCTGGGAGGCCCACACCTCGTAGCTCATGGTGAGCGTGCAGGTGGCGCCGCTCTCGAACTCCAGGAGTGCCGCCGAGTGAGTGGGCGCCTCGACCTCGATGACCTGCCCGTACTTGGGGCGACTGGTGATGAGCCTCTGCGGGAAGGATATCTTGGCCGAGCCCGCGACCCGACTCACCGGGCCGAGCAAGGTCACCAGGGCATTGAGGTGATACGGAGCCCTGTCGAAGAGCGGTCCGCCGCCGGCCTTGTAGAAGAACTCGGGGTTCGGGTGCCATCCCTCCGGGCCGTGGTCGAGCATGAAGCCGCTGGCGGCCACCGGCCGGCCGATGACGCCATCGTCGATGAGCTTGCGGCATGTCTGCAGGCCGCCGCCCAGGAAGGTGTCCGGGGCACAGCCCACGCCCAGCCCCCTGTCGCGGGCCGCGGCCAGTATGCGGCCCGCCTCCTCGCGGTTCAGCGCGAAGGGCTTCTCGTTGAACACGGACTTGCCCGCCTCCAGGGCCTGCAGGGCGATCTCGGCGTGCACCCGGGGCACGGTGAGGTTCACGACGATACCGATCTCCGGGTCGGCCAGCAGCGCCTCGGTGGAGCAGGCTTTCGGTACACCGTACTGCTCGGCCACGGACTTGGCGCGCTCGGGGATGATGTCGGAGCAGGCGGCGACCTGCAGGATATCAAACCGGCCGCACACCTCGATGTAGACACCGGCCACATTGCCACAGCCGATGATGCCGATCTTCGTCGTGCTCATTCCATGCGCTCGCTTTCCGTGGCAGGGCACTTCGGCCGTTGCCGCTCCCATCCCTCCGCCCTATGGACATGCGAGGGGCCGGGGGTGAGGCGAGAGCGGTGTCGTTCCCCGACCCCGCGCCCCCCAATCCCCAACTCCTCTACTCGTCCAGCTTCCCGGGCACCAGGCCCACCGGCAGCGCCGCCGGCTTCTCGCAGCGGCTGGCCGGCTCCAGGTACCTGCCGGCGTCCGAGGACTCATGGATTGTCTGCATCACATCCAGCACGTGGTAGGTCAGGGCGCCGCCGGCGCGATGGGGTCTGCCCGAGCGCATGGCGTAGGCCATGTCGGCCACGCCGATGCCGCGGTTCTGCTCGGAGTAGCCGTGGGTCAGCGGGACCTCCTTCCACTGCCGGTCCTTCTCCAGGAAAACGCTCACCGGGCCGCCGAAGGTGTTGGGGTCCGGCACGGAGAGCGTGCCCTCGGAGCCGTAGATCTCGATCCGGGGCAGGGCGCAGGCCCACGCATCCCAGCTCATGATCATGGTGGCCGTGACGCCGCCCTCGAAGTGCAGCAGAGCGGTGGAGTGTGTGGGGACCTCGACATCCATGGTCTGTCCGTGCTTGGGCCGGCTGGTGATCATCCGCTGCGGGAAGGATATCTGCGATGAACCCGCCAGGTTCTGCACCGGGCCGAGCAGGTTCACCAGAGTGGTGATGTAGTACGGCCCCATGTCAAACAGCGGACCGGCACCGGCCTTGTAGAAGAACTCGGGGTCGGGATGGCCGTGCTCCGGTCCACGGCACATCATGAAGGCGCTCGCGGCCACGGGCCGGCCGATCGCGCCGTCATCGATGAGCTTCCGGCACGTCTGGATGCCGCCGCCCAGGAAAGTGTCCGGAGCCCCGCCGACCCGTAGACCCTTCTCCGCCGCCAGCTCCAGTATGTTCTTGCCGTCCTCGCGGTCCAGGGCCATGGGCTTCTCGCTGTAGGGGCACTTGCCGGCCTCCAAAGTCCTGAGCGAGATCTCCGCGTGGGCTTTCGGGATGGTCAGGTTGACCACGATCTCAATCTCGGGGTCGGCAAGCAGCTCGTCGACGGTGCATGCTCGGGCGATGCCGTACTCCCGGGCCTTCTCTTTCGCTCGCTCGGGGACCATGTCGGCCACGGCCACGATGTCCAGGATCTCGAACCGGTCCTTGGCCGTGAGATAGGCCCAGGCGATGTTGCCACAACCGATGATGCCGATCTTCGTCTTGGTCATTGCTGATGGATGCGCTCCTATGCGTTGGCGGTGGGCTTCCGCCGCCGGTATGTGCTGGTGGCCATCTACCATGCGCCCTCGACCATATTGCCCTCCGCGCGAGTGCAAGGAGGCCGAGGGAGAGACGCCGCCGTCCGCCGTTCCCCTCCCCGCATCCCCCAGTTTCCGCCCGTTCCTCTACTCGTCCAACGTCCCGGGTGCCAGGCCTACGGGCAGGGCGGCCGGGCGATCACACGTGCTGGCGAGCTCCACGTACCTACCGGCGTCCGATGAGTCGTAGATCGTCTGCATGACATCCAGCACGTGGAAGGCCATGTCGCCGCCGGCGCGGTGGGGCCTGCCGGAGCGCAGGGCGTAGGCCATGTCGGCCGCGCCGATGGCCCGGCTCTGCTCGGAATACCCGTGGGTGAGCGGCACTTCCTCCCAGCGACGGTCCTTCTCCAGGTGCACCTTCACCGGGCCGCCGAAGGTGTTCGGGTCCGGCACTGAGAGCGTGCCCTCGGACCCATAGACCTCGATGCGCGGCAGCGTCGAGCCCCACACGTCGAAGCTCATGACCAGCGTCGCCGTCACGCCCCCGCCGAAGTGCAGCAGGGCGGTGGAATGGGTGGGGCACTCAACATCCATCACTTGTCCCTTTCGGGGCTCGCTGGTGATGGTGCGCTGCGCAAAGGAGATCTGGGCCGATCCCACCAGCTCCTCCACGGGTCCCAGGAGGTTGACCAGGGTCGTCAGGTAGTACGGCCCCATGCCGAAGAGCGGCCCGCCGCCGGGCTTGTAGTGGAACTCCGGGTCCGGGTGCCAGCTCTCGGGGCCGTGGCCCATCATGAAGGCACTCGCGGCCACCGGCTCGCCGATCACGCCGTCGTCCAGGAGCTTGCGGCATGTCTGGATGCCGCCGCCGAGGAACGTGTCCGGGGCGCAGCCGACTCTGAGGCCCTTCTCCTGCGCCAGTGCCAAGACGCGCCGGCCGTCCTCACGGTGGACGGTGAAGGGCTTCTCACTGTACACATGCTTGCCGGCCTCAAGGATGGCCGTGGAGACCTCGGCGTGCGCCCTGGGGATGGTGAGGTTGATGACGATCTCGATCTCCGGATCGGCCAGCAGCTCTTCCACCGAGCAGGCCCTGGGGATGCCGTACTCCTCCGCCCGCGCCTGCGCCCGCTCGGGGACGAGGTCGGCGCAGGCGACGATGTCGACGATCTCGAACCTCTCGCTCGCCGTGAAGTAGGCCCAACTGATGGTGCCGCAGCCGATGATGCCCATCTTGGTCTTGGTCATTGCGGGTATGCGCTCCCCCGGGTGATGGGGCTGTGGTGGTGGTCTGGCAGTGTCGACAGGTGGTGGTCCACCCAAGCCACGGGTTTGCCCGCGGTTCGTATGCGTTGCCCCTTGCGGGGCAGATGACCACGGCACGGCTGCATCCACCCATTCCCAGTCCCGTCCTGCGGGGGGCGGGTGAGAAGGCCGTGACGGCCATTGGTGCCGTGGGACCGGCTAACGGCGGCGGGTCCCGCCCAGCGGGGCCCGCCCCACCAACGGCACGCGCCGTTCGCCGTTCCGCGCCACACGCCACGGCCGTTCCTGCCGTTGCCGTGCACCCCTCTCCGAGCGCCCGCCGTTTGGGCGCGAGAGAGGGGCGGTGGTGAGGATGCCGCCAGTGCCGTTGGCCGTTCCCCCTCCCCCTCCCCCTCTACTCGTCCAGCGTTCTGGGCGCCATCCCTACCGGCAATGCCGCCGGGCGCTCACACTGGCTTCGCAGCTCAACGGCGCAGCCGCTGTCGGAGGAATCGTACACCGACTGCATGATGTCCAGGACGTGAAGGGCCAGGGCTCCGCTGGCCCGATGGGGGCGACCGGAGCGCAGGGCGTAGGCCATGTCCGCCACCCCGATGCCGCGGTTTTGCTCGGTGTACCCGTGGCTCAGCGGCACCTCCTGCCATTGACCGCTGCTGGACAGATACACCCGCACCGGACCGTCGAAGCTGTTGGGGTTGGACACCGCCAATGTGCCCTTGGTGCCGTAGATCTCGATGGCCGGGAGCTGGGCGGCCCACACGTCGAAGGTCGTCGTGATCGTCCCGACGGCACCGTTGGCGAACTGGAGGATGGCGGTGGTGTGTGTGGGGCACTCGACGTTGATGACCTGCCCGTCCTTGGGCTGGCTGGTGATCCGCCTTTGCAAGAAGGTGGTCTTGGCCACTCCGGACACACGGTCGACCGGTCCGATGAGGTTCACCAGCGCCGTCAGATAGTACGGCCCCATGTCGAACAGTGGCCCGCCTCCGGGCTTGTAGTAGAACTCGGGGTCCGGATGCCAGTGCTCGTGGCCGTGGCTCATCATGTGGGCGCTGGAGGCGATCGGCTCGCCGATGAGCCCATCGTCGATGATCTTGCGACACGTCTGGATCCCCCCACCGAGGAAGGTGTCCGGGGCGCAGCCGACCAGGAGCCCCCTGGCTTCGGCCAGGGCCAGCACCCGCTCGCCGTCCTCTCTGTGCACGGCGAAGGGCTTCTCGCTGTAGGTGGACTTGCCCGCCTCCAGAGCGGCCAACGCCACCTCGGCGTGCGCGTGGGGGATGGTGAGGTTGACCGCGATCTCAATCTCCGGGTCGGCAAGGAGCTCCTCGACGCTGCACGCCCTGGGCACCCCGAAGTCGGCCGCCTTGGCCTGTGCCCGCTCGGGCACCATGTCGGCGCAGGCGACGATATCGAGGATCTCGAACCTCTGCCCCGCGCCAAGGTACGCTCCGCTGATGTTCCCACATCCGATGATGCCGATCTTGGTCTTCACCATTGCCGGGTCTCGCTCCCCTGTGTGATGGCGCCCTGCCGTCTTCGCCGTGCCGTCGCCGGCTGCCCCGCAGGGGCTATGTATGATGGCCACGGGTGGAACCCGTGGGCGATGGTCCCGCGTCCCCCTGGTGCTCTGCACTGGCAGGGCCGACGGCAACGACGCGCGGTGTGCGGGTCAGAGCCCCGCGCAGGCACGGGAGCCGGCGGCCCGCCGCCCGCTCAGCCACGTCTTGCGCCTTTGGGTACTACCCACACCGGACTGGACCAGGCCATCTCGCCATCACTGCGGGTGACGCGGACGTAGTAGTACGCCGCCTCGGTGGTGTTGTCCTCCAGCGCCCAATCCACCTCGTATTCCATGGGATGCAGCACGTGGGCGTCGCGGCCATTGCGGATGATCTCCACCCGCGCGATGGGCTCTTCACTGGCAACGTACACATGGATCGGGCGCCGCGCTCCGGCCGCGATCACGTGGCCCATCGGCCGTTGGCAGACCTCGAAACGCAGGATGACGCGCACATTGGTGGTGGCATACACCCGGCGGTTCCACAGTGCCTCCCAGACGGCCTCCCGGGTGAGGTCCCGGGCCCACACACCCATCAAGCCCTGTCTCCACAGGTTCTTGTAGCCTTCGGGCTTGCTCTGACAGTGGTGGAGCTCATCGCCGGGGCGACCGTCGTGGATGTCTCCGCCGCCGATGAACCCCAGGCGGTAGCCGCGATCCAGCGCGTCCAGCACATGCCGGCCTATCTGCTCCCCGCCGTGGTTGCGGATGGGGCGGCTGTTGCCGTCGGCCGCCGGGCGCTCGCTGTTGCCCCAGATGGAGTAGATCTCCACCAGGCGGACGTGCTCGGCGTCGTGGGGCTCGCTCCAGTCCACACCCATATCGGCGTTGGCGCTGTGGTGGGGGATGACCAGGGCTCCGTGTTGCCGGGCCGCGGAGTACAGACGCTGCAGGCTGTCTCCGGTGGCGTCGGTGTGCCGCAGGATGGGACCACCCGCCCCGGAGTAGTAGACATTGCGGTGCCCCAGTGCGGAGTTGGTCCACTCGAACCCGTTGAAGGTCACGAAGCGTCCGGGCTCGTAGGACGCATTCGTCACCTGAGTGAAGTACCGCCACATCGCCTCGGTGAGGTACTCCGAGTGGTCGGAGACGGCGAAGACGTCCAGGAAGCTCTCGTAGCGGGCGAAGTGGTACAGCTCCTCGGGGATACGGAGCCCGTCGCTGAAGTAGGTCTGGCTGTGCAGATCGCCCCAGAAGAGGCGGTGCTCGGGGGCGGCGGGGTGCACCTCAATGGCGTTGGTCATCGCTTCCAGCCCGGTGGCGGGGTCCGTGACGCAGATGGTGTAGATCCCCGGACGGGTGAAGGCGAAGCCGGTCACCGCCCCGATGGCCCGAGCATCGTCGGCAAAGGCGCCGGACAGACTGCGGCAACTAATGTGGGCCGGGCCCTCCAGCGCCGGACCACCGTCGAAGAGCAGCTCGCCTCGCCAGCGCTCGAGGCCGTTGTCCAGGTAGCGGATGCCGCGGGGCGACTGATTGAAGGGCCCGGCAAGCCGTGGGAACCGGGCGCTGACGCTGGTGCCTACGTAGTCGGGCTCGCCGAGGGCCTTGATCTTGACCTCGAATCGCTCGCCCGCGACGACCGTTGACGGCGCAACGGCGTGCAGGCCCAGCAGGGCGTGGCTCATCCATGCCTCCCGAAGATGATGTCTACCGTGGTTGGTGCGCCTGCCCGCAAGCTCGCCGGGCGGCCGGAAGACCGCCGCGGCGTCTCCGGGGCCCTACGCGTACGGACATGCCGCCGAAGGGCAAAAGTCCACGAGCGCGCCGCTGTAGCCCTCGAACACGGCCACGGCCAGCTCCAGCGAGTGCTGTGCATCCTGCAGGCAGCAATCCGGCATCTGCCCCGAGCGGACCGCGGCGATGAAGGCCCGGTGCTCGCCCAGGAAGCCCCCGGCGAGCAGGCGGTCTTCCTCCGCCGGAGTGTCGGACGCCACTGCGTTGTCCGCGTAGGCCGTCTCGCGCGGAGACACGAAGTCCGAGCTGTACCCGGCACCGAGGGTGGCTTCCATCGCCGCGCACTCGGCCGTTGCCAGATAGTGCTCGCGCAGCAGGCCACAGTCGACCAACACGGCCAGATCGGCAATGGTTCCGGAGCAGAAGTGGAGCCTGACCAGGAAGTCCCTGGCCGGGGGCTCGGGGTAGGGTACTGCAAGCGTCTCGACGCCGTCCACCTCACCGCCCAGGAAGCGCAGGCAGTCCAGCGGATGAATGGCCGTGCCGATGCCGAACTCGGTTTCCCGGCGCCGATTGCGCAGCATCTGGGCCGCGATATGACGCACGGGCGCGTTCTGGAGGCACCAGCCTTTCAGGCGCTCCAGGCCCGGTGCCCGCCGGCGGTTGAAGGCCACGTAGCTGATGATCCCGTGCTCCTGTGCCAGCTTCGCCAGACGCCGGGCCTGGGCGATGGATACCCCGGGGGGCTTTTCGGTGAACACCGGCAGTCCGCGGGGGATGACTCGAGCCACGACCTCTGCGGTGGCGCCGGGCTGCACCAGGCTGTAGATGGCCTCCGGCTCCACCTCATCGATCATGCGGTCCAGATCGGTATAGGCTCTCCTGAAACCGAAGTCGTCGCAGAAGGCCCGAGCGCGCCCTTCATCCAGGTCGCAGACGGCCTCCAGACGAAGCTCGGGCTCGGGGCCCTGAGCCAGAAGCTGCATGGTGGGGGCATGATTGTGGCGGTTGAAGCCCCCGGCACCGATCAGCACTATGCGGAGTGGGTCGCTCAATGATGTCGTCTCCCGTTCCTGTGATCGCCGATGTCCAACCTCTCAGCGCCTGTCCTCGACGGGATAGGGTCCCACCACCTGCATCTGGGTGCACAGGGGGAGCGGATAGTCGCCGAGCTGGTAGTCGAACTCGAGGTAGGCGGCGGCGAAGCTCCCCTCGGCGGCCTGCACCGTGCACCCGTACCTGCCGTCCTGCGCCTCCAGCTCCTCACTCACCCACTTGCTGGGGCGGAAGTCGCCGGTGTCGGACTTGGCCGTCCACAGTAGCACCCGTTCCGGTGCCGGCTCGCTGTGGGCCACGATGCGCCCGGCACCGTCCTCGCCGCCCTGAAGCTCCCACCGCAACTGTGGGAACTGTATCTCACCCACGCGCCAGGCCGCGAACGCCGCGACGCCCTGGATCACTCGGACGCGGTCATCCAGCCCGTGCCCGGAATTGGGGGCATACAGCAGGTGCTTGGGGCCGACGAGGTCGGCGAAGTAGTCATTGGCCGCTCCCAGCGGCCAATAGGGATCATTGGTGCCGGCCACGATGAGCTTGGGCATGGTGGCCCGGTCGCGGTACGTGTAGGGGTCCACCATGTCCGCCAGGCGCCGGCCCGCCTCGCTCCCGATGAAGTCCGGCAGCCCCTTGGAGGTGTAGTCATCGATCTGCGGACTGTAGGCGCCCCACTGACGGATCTGGTGCTGCATCTGCGCCGCCAGATTCAGGTTGTCGTAGACCATGGGCACGATGCCGATCACCCGCTCATCCACCTGTCCCGTGAACCAGGTGGTCCACCCGCGTTTGGAGGCGCCGCCGATCACGAAGGTCTCGATCGCGTCTTCCCACTCCTGCTGTGACATCTGCTGCAGGGCATCCATCGCCCGCACGGCCGCCTTGGTCATCGGGTAGAGCGCGGGCCACGTGGTGTCTCCGGTCTCCAGTACCTTGTTGAAGGTGTAGGAGATCAGGGCGTCTTCGCGCAGACCGTCGAATAGCGGCTGATTGGGAATATCGCCCAGGACGGCCACGGGCAGCCCCACCTGATTGGCGACCATCATCGCCAGCACGAACTCCTGCCCGACCGGGTCGCCTCCGGTGATGAACAGCAGGCAGGTCTGTGGGTGCTGGCAGACCTGGGGGCGGGCGACGGCGATGCGGTGTTTCCAGGTGATCCCCTGCCAGACCTGTGAGGTCATCTCAAGGCGCGTTAGCGCCCCGCCGTCGTTGGTGGCCGAATCCGTGGTCTTCTGCCACGCGAAGCAGGCGTCGGGCGCGGCGATGTAGTCAAACAGCGGCTGGGCCCACAGCGGGGCGCACAGGCAGCCGGCGATGGCTAGTGTGATGATGGTGCGCATGGGTGTCTCCTTCTTATGGCTCGATGCTGGTTGCCGGGCGAGGTCGTGCGTGCTGACGGCGACTGACTTCTTCTCCTATGGGCTCCCCAATCCCTCCGCGAAAGCCTTAACTCCGGCCCGCTCGTGCCGATAGCAGACAAGGCGGTGGCGTCGACGGAAGCGACGCCGCGCGCTCCGGGGGGTGCACCTGTCGTCGGGACGGGGAACCGCGATGCTCCTCATCGAGGCTCTGTCCCCACTGTCCGCGGCACCATCATCGCCGAGGACGGCAATCATCCTGCATCCATTGGTCGTCTGACGCACCCCACTCAGAGGTGATCGCGAGCCCCGTCGGGCTCCGGCGCCGGGCCGTTGTCGGCGGATACGCCGACCGGACGATCTCTCGCGGATAGGCGACGGCTCGGAAGAGTGGGAAACAGGATACGCAACCGGGACGAGTGCCCCTCGAGGGCACGCCGCCGTCCCGGTGGGGGTACAGCAGGTCATGAGAGCCCAAAGCCTGGAGATGGTGTCCGGAGTCGCACAGACAGTCGACCAACCCTCGCCCTGCGCAGCCGCCGCTGCGCCCCGTCTCAACGCCTCCGCGCTTCCCCTGCGGGCGCTGCGCGCCCTGCTTGCCGTGACCCGGGTCCCGGTCATCGCTCTCGGCCTGTTGGCCGGGCTGCACCTGGCCTCACTCAACAGCCAGACGCCCTTGTTCTGTCTCGTGCAGATTGACGGGCAGTCGATGGAGCCCACCTTCCGTCACGGGGAGCAGGCGGCGTTCGCTCGTGTGCCGTGGCGCCTGGGAAGCGTCGTCGTCGCCGACGTCGGTGAGCACGACCTCGTCGTCAAGCGCGTTCTGTACTCCTGGGACGGCACGATATTCATCTCCGGCGACAACACCGAAGTCAGCGAGACCTACCGGGTCTCAGAGTCCGACATCCGCGCCGTACTCGTGTGCCGGGTACCGTTCTCATCGCCGGTTGCTGAAGAGACCGCACGTCCCGTCATCGCCAGTCGGCATCGGGAGCCCGCCAAGAGTCCTCCGGGACTGACGGCTCCCGTGTGGCCCCCGCGGGACTAGTGCCTGCACGGGCGCACTTCCCGGCGACTTAGGCCGGTTCAGGGGCCGTGACCAAGCCGTTGGCCGGCGCCACTTCTTGCGGGCCTGGAGACCCGCGGGCACGGTGGCTATGCGTCGGGGATCTGCCCCGGGCGCCAACTGCCGCGCCGATGCCGTCGGCGCCCTGTGCGCCGTGGCGTTCCACCGACGCCCGGTCCTGCAGGGCTGCCGCATCGTGGAGGCGAACAGTTCCCCCGAAGTGCCGGGCCGAACCATCTCGGGGGGTGCCTGCCATGTGCCACGCTCTGCCCGTGCTTGCTGCGCTGTCGATGGCGGTCGTCGGCCACTGCTTCCAGCCGCAATCCAACATCACAAGAGGCGTCTACTGCCACCCGGGCGCCGCCATGAGCAGCACCGTCTGGGTGGCTTTTCGTTCCGCGGGGGAGTTCGTCGCCGATGAGAGACACGGGGGCGGCTTCTCACTGCGCTGCGACAACCGCGGCGGGGCGGCGGGCAGCGGCTGTGGGATGAGCCAGAGGGTCCAGGTCGGCCAGACCGAGGCCGGGCCGCTGAGAATCGCCGGCTGGAGCAAGGCCCTGGACGTCGCCGGCGAGCGCGACTGGCAATACTCGCTGTATGTGGACCTCACCTACTCCGACGGCACCCCGTGGGCGATGCAGCTCGCCACCTTCCAGCCGGGCACCCACGACTGGCAGTTCTCCGAGACCGTCATCAACCCGGAGAAGCCCGTGGCCGCGGCCTCCTTCCACGCCTTCATCCGCGAGAAGCCCGGCCTCGTGTGGTTCGACGATCTCTTCTTCGGTGAGGTCGACGGACCAAACCTGTTGCGCAATGCGGGGTTCGAGGCCGATGACCGTGTGGACGTGGGCGCACGCGAAGCCCTCGTCGAGCGGTACCACGACCTCAACGCCAACGCGATGCACATCTACCTGTCGCCCAACGCCCCGCTGTGGGACTCCGAGCTGCTGGACAAACGCTACGAGGGTGACAGCCCGCTGGCGGAGTTTCTCGAGGCGATGGCCACTGTAGGCATCGGCGTCTGGGCGACCCCGGGCTCGCTGAGCCAGCCCTTCGGCGGCGTCGATGACCCGAGGTTCCCGGCCTACTACTGCCCCAACTCCAAATGGGGCGACAACTGGGTGAGCGTGCTGGGCGATCTGGCGCGCAGTGACCTGGCGGGTATCTCGCTCACCCCCGATGAGTACAACTACCACAACAGCGGCCTCAAGGAGGGGATGAGCAAGAGCCGCGACGAGGCGGTACGCGCCTTCTACGAGAACCTGCCCAACTACTGCGACTGCCCCGACTGCCGCCGCCTGTTCCGCGAGCGCTATGGCAAAGACCTGCCGGACCTCAAGACCCCCGATCAGAGCGAGGCCTGGCGGCAGTACATCGGCTTCCGCTACCAGACGACCACCGACTGGCTCCGGCGCTCCGCCGAGGCGGTCAAGCACGCCAACCCCGACTGCCGGGCGGACTCGCTGATCTGCGTCTCGCCCGTGTGCTCCGACCGCTGGTGGAGCGTCGGCGTGGCGTGGGACCAGGTGGGCTACGGCACACAGATCGACTTCCTCACGACGGACCCCTATATCGAGCTTCACAACTACCTGGGTGACTCCACCCACTGGTATGTGACGGAGACCGCCGAGCGTCTCAGCGGGGCCCACCCGAAGCGACAATGCGGCATCGTGCTGGAGGCCTCGCGGCTGCGGCAGGAGTTTCGCGAGCTGGACCCGGTGGAGGTGTACGGTTCCGCGCTTTCCGCGGTGTTTCACGGGGCGAAGGAACTTGCCTGGTGGCATTATTCGCATATCACGGGCACCGGAGCCGCCGCCGAGCCGGAGAAGTCCTACGCGCTTGTGAAGGGCACCTACGGGCTCCTTGAGCAGGTGGACCCGTGGCTTTCCGGCCTGCAGCCGGAGAAGCGAATCGCCCTGCTGCACTCCCGCGCCTCGGAGGACTGGTGGCGGGTCTACAGCGAGGGCGACCCAAGCCCCGTGTTGACCCATGCCGGCAAGGACGCCAGGTATGCTTCGCGGGCGCAGGTGGAGGTGCTCATGCACTGCCTGCGCCGCAATATGCCGGTCGACCTGTACTATCTGGAGGCGGTGGAAGAGGAGCAACTGGCCGACTACCCCGTTATCGTCGTCCCCTTCGCCTTCGCCATCTCCGATGAGCAGGCCGCCATGCTGCGCCAACTGGTGGCCTCGGGCAAGCAGTTGGTGGTGATCTCGGAGGTGGGGACGGTGGATGAGGAGGGGGCTCCCAGGGAGCGTGCGGCCCTGCTGGACCTCCTCGGGCTGCGGCAGGCGCCTGCGGGCGAGCAGGCCGGCAGCCTGCTGAGCGCCGAGACCAAGGAGCCCGTCGTCTGGGGGGAGGGCGGGCAGTTCTCGGTCTACGCCCACGTGCAGCTTGCCGACGATGCCACGTCGTGGGCCGAGGTGAACGGCGTCCCCGCCGTAGTCTATCGCGGCTTCGGTGAGGGCAGCGTCACCTTCATGGCGGGGGAGTTCGGCATCGGCCTGCCCGAAAGCTACGACAACGAGATCAAGGGCCGTCTGCAGCGGGTGTACCCGCCGAAGCTCTCCGGGGCCCACGACCGGCTCCTCAGCGCGCTGTACGAGGAGCTGTCGCGGGTGCAGGCCTCCATCGCCTCGGCGAGGGTGACCTATGACGGTCCGCCGCCGGCCTTCGCCGACGATGTGGAGGTTGTCCGGGCGCGCAATGCCGCCGGGGACCTGATCTTGCTGTGCACCAACTGGACGGAGGGAACGGCGGAGCTGGAGCCGGCGGTGGACGATGGAGTATGGGATGTGGCGGCGGCCGAGGGCCGGGCGATCGGCCCAGACGCGGAGGTCAGACCGCTCGCCGGGCTGCCCAAGTCCCTGGCGGCCCAGGAGGCGTGCGTGCTCCGAGTGCCGCGGCGGGCGAGGTAGGAAGGTTGCGG